>ERZ791731.343-NODE-343-length-28611-cov-4.12607_pt1 | contig 28611 bp, 17 predicted proteins | sample MGYA00509954_ERZ791731 | MGnify/ENA primary metagenome ERZ791731 (study PRJEB30046, sample SAMN00715134) | human gut metagenome | study: EMG produced TPA metagenomics assembly of the A metagenome-wide association study of gut microbiota in type 2...
AACAGAGGCTTATAGCCTCAGAGCAAACCACCCGTTAGACGGGTGGTGGTGATTAGCTTTGCTGATAGTAATTATGCCGGTAAAGATGATCGTCTACCTGCTGCGCCAGGTGATTCATTTCTTCTTGTGCATCAGCACCCATGGCAATATTATAAAACGCATAGGAAAACTGCTTACTGAAGAAAGGATATGCGGGGGTCTGTGGTCTGGTAAAAGAGGTATTCCGTAATTGTGAAAATAAAATATTGCTGTTGCCGGAACCAGCCTGAAAGCTGTCCATTACGTCATAAATCTCTTTTAAAACAGGAATACCCGTTAACTGACTGATCTTCAACTGGTTCTGCAGACTGAAAACATAACGGATAAATTCACAACATTCCCTGGGATATTGTGTCTGTCTGGACATGCATAATCCCCAGCTTCCGTGGGGAGAAGCTGCTTTTATACCATGGGGAAGAGGAATTATGCCGATATTGCTATTCCTTTTCTGTGATTGAAAATAAGCACTGGGCAGGGAAAGACTCATGGCAAAGTTTTCAGGAAAATCGGCACTGAGATCCTCCACGTGGGTATAATGATATTTATGAAATAATTCGCCCAGCCAATTCATAGCAGCGACGGAAGCCGGAGAGTTAATATATCCAGAGGTTGCCGTCAGCGTATCGTTAAAAAAACTACCATTGTTCTGTACGATAAATGGCAATCCTGCGTAGCTGTTCCATTCTCCGGATTTTGGAGAAAGACCGCGTCCGGAGTCCATAAGCAAAGGATAGGGAAAAGAGGTTTTGGTCTGTATTCTATGGCAGACATTCAGAAACTCATCCCAGCTCCAGGCATCTTCCGCAGAAGTCGGAATGCGGATACCAAGGGAATGGAACAACTCCTTGTTATACAGAATACATAAAGTGGATTCCGTATAACCCAGATGATATAGTTTTCCCTGATAGGTTCCCTGTGTCACAATGGGAGACAGGAAAGAGGATAGGAAAGACGAATCCATATATCCATCAAATGGCAGCAGAGAATTCATATATGCCCAATAGGGGACATCAGGACCGTCCAGGGACAGAATATCCGGTGCATTTCCACTGGTAAAGCTTTGCAACAGCGAGTCACGCAGAGGAGCCTTATCGTTGGTGAGAAAAGTCGGTGTTACGAAAAAACCGGAAGATGTCAGATTAAACTGATCGATCAGAGAAATCCAAAAATGTTTTTCATTATCTTCCATAGGACATAAATAAATAGAAAGGTTTATTTTATCTTTGGAGCGGTCTGCTACAAAAGTGCCTTTTCCTTGCTGCCGTATAATATATCCTTCAGATTCCAGACATTTCAGGGCTTGTGTAATAGTGCTCTTACTTACATTTAAAGTCCGCATTAATTCATTATCGGAAGGGATGAGATCGCCGGGACGATAATATCCGCTTTCGATTTTCTGGACAAATTCATTTTTTATAAGCATGTATTTTGGTGTTCTGGTATTCATAAAATCCCCCATATTTTGAAAAATGATTGACAATATATTTTCGTTATGCTAATATCATAGCATAAGTTATTCGAACAAACAAGATTAAATAAAAAACTCTCTGCAAAAGCAGGGAGTTAAAAAATAAAACAAGTTATTCGAACAACCGAACAACCAAAAGGAGGAGAAGATGAAAAAGACATTTTCAAAAGAGAAATTATTTGACAGAACACCGCGGGTCTTTAAGCGGGATGCAACGGAAGTCCGTTTTCTGCTGGGTGGAATCGGAACAGGTAATTTCTCTGTAAATTCAAGAGGAAAGTTCCTCGACTGGGAAATCTTTAACTGGCCTTCCAAAAATACGAAATTTCCCCTTTCCTTTTTTGCAATCCGTACGGAAAACAAAGAACTGGAAAAACCTATATCGAAAATTCTGGAATCGAGAATGGTTCCGCCATATACCAGCTCGCACGGATACCTTCAGGCTGAATTAGTAAATCTGCCAAGAATGGAAGATTCGGAACTGATCTGTGAATATCCTTTTGCAAGGGTGAATTTCAAAGATTCCGAATTGCCCGTAAAAGTGTCAATGGAAGCATATACACCGTTTATTCCTTTAAATACAGATGATTCCAGTATTCCCTGTGCAATTATCCGGTACACGGTGAAAAATATTGCAGGCTGTCCGACAAAAGTAAGCCTGGTAGGCACACTTCCCAATGCATCCGGTTTTGAGGGATATGATGTTATTGAGAACCTGAAGCTGGCCGACAGCGTAAAAAATGAATATCGGGAATTTGATGATGTGAAGGGATTGTATTATTCACCCGAACATTTGAAAGAGGATCATTTACGGTATGGAAATATGGCGATTCTGACCAGTGGATCCAATGTAACCTATAAAACACAGTGGTTTGACGGCGAATGGGTGGATGGAATACAGGATTTCTGGGATGACTTTACCAGTGATGGACTTTTGGAAAAAGAGACCGTATCTGACAGTGTGGGATGTGAATTTGCACAATTTCATAATTTCAGTTTCCTGAAAAGAAGAGAAAAGATCGGATCCATCGGAGCCTGGGAAGAACTTCAGCCGGGAGAAGAAAGAACCTTCGAATTTGTCATTACATGGTATTTCCCTAACAGGGTAAAGGCATGGATCGAGTTTGATGAGGACTACGAGAAATTCCAGCGCGGTGAATACGGAACGGTAAGAAATTACTATGCAACAAAATTCACAGATGCATGGGATGTAGCAAAATATGTATACCATAATAAGGAACGACTGGAATCAGACAGCAGAAAATTTGCCGATGCTATGTTCCATAAGACTACATTACCTTATTATGTGATTGATGCTCTGACTGCAAACATTACGAATCTTCGAAGTAATTTATGTTTCCGGCTGGAAGACGGAACCTTTGCCGGATTTGAAGGAATACGAGACTACATAGGCTGCGGTTACGGTAGTGTGCCTCATGTATGGAACTATGCACAGACGGTTGCTTTTCTGTTCCCGGATCTTGAAAAAACTATGCGTAATGTAGAATTTTTGAGAGAAACAGATGAGACAGGATGCATGTCTACACGAATGTTTTCCGTGTTTGATCAGGAACGGTATGCAATGGTTCCGGCCTGTGATGGAGAACTTGGAAGTGTTGTTCGTGTCTATCGGGATTTCAAGAATCTCGGGGATGTAGAATTTTTGAAGACCATTTGGCCAAAAGTAGTGCTGGCAATGGAATATGCCCTGAAACAATGGGATCTGGATGGAGATGATGTACTGGACGGTCAGCAGAATACAACCTATGATATTGAATTCTACGGACCGAATCCCATGACGGACAGTATCTTCCTGGCAGCACTGAAATGCTGTGAAGAGATGGCTGAGATCGTAGGGGATGAAGAACATCATCAGCTATACGCAGATGCTTACGAAAAAGGAGCTGCAAGAGCCGATCAACTGATGTTTGACGGAGAATATTATATTCAGGTACAGAAGGAGATTGATAAATATAAATATCAATTCGGAAAAGGCTGTCTGTCAGATCAGCTGCTCGGACAGTTCCTGGCATATATGGCCGGAATCGGGGAGATTTTACCGAAAGAGCATGTAAAATCTGCAATGGAATCCGTATTCAAGTATAATTACAAAACGGATTTTTATCATACGGACAGTGTACACAGAGCATATGCGATCAATGAAGAGCATGGAATGGTAGTAGCTACCTGGCCGAAAGGCGGCAGACCTAAATTCCCTTTATCCTATGCCGGAGAGGTGTGGACAGGAGTAGAGTATGAAGTGGCCGTTAATCTGATTTATTCAGGTTGTGTAGAGGAAGGTCTGACGGTGGTAAAGTCAATTCGGGATCGCTATGACGGATACAAGAGGAATCCGTTCAGTGAGATCGAGTCCGGTCATCATTATTGCAGAGCGATGGCAAGCTGGGGAGTGCTGAATGCATTATTGGGACTGCAAAGTGATATGTATCGCGGAACTTTGTCATTCCATCCTGCAATAGAAGGTGAAATGTCCAGTTTCTTCATCTGTGGAAAAGCATGGGGTATTTACAGTCAGAAGGAAGAGAATGGGAAAATGTGCAAACATATTGACATCCTGTATGGGACGTTAGATGATATTCATGTACAAGAATAAGGAGGGTACACTTATGATGAAAAAGTATTGGAGAAAAATGATGGCACTGACTTGTGCGGCCGCTATGCTGTTTACAATGGCAGGATGCGGAAATGCAGAAGGAACGACAGACGGTGTAGAGACTGCGCAGAGCTCTACGACTGCAGATGGATCCGGAGAGATCACGATCAAGTTTGCAGAGCATGTTGCTGATATTCAGGCACAGGAGCCGCATCTGCAGAAGATTATTACTGCCTTTGAAGAAAGCCATCCGGGGATTAAAATTGATATTACGGGTAAAGAAGTGTCCGAGCATAATACACAGATGACTTTACTGGCAGGAGAAAATAAGCTTCCGGATGTTTTCTGGCTGGAGCAGGCAACCGCAAAGGAGTTTGCGCAGAATGGGTATTTATATGATCTGACGGATGCATTGGATCAGTATGGTATCAATGACAGCCTTCTTCCCGGACTGGTGCATTCATGTACCGTTGACGGCAAAGATGTGGGAATGCCCAGTGAAGTTATGATGGTAGGATTTTATTATAACAAAGATCTCTTCCAGCAGGCAGGAATCGAAGAAGTGCCTGTTACCTATGAAGAGTTCCTGGATGTGGTAGATAAGCTGAATGCAGCCGGAATCACACCGCTGACCGTGGGGGCGCAGGATAATTACAGTATCTGGGCATTCGAGACAATGCTGGCAAGATATGGATTTTTTGAAAAGCTTGACGGTCTGAAGGATGGAAGCATTTCCTGGAATAACGAAGACTTTATTCACTATTTCGAAAAAGTAGAAGAAATGCGTGAAAAAGGAACTTTTACAAAGGACATTTCCAATATTGGATATTTTGAAGCAAAAGAGCAGTTCCTGGGTGGAAATGCAGCAATGTTCAATTCCGGAGCATGGGATATCGGTGATTTTGAGGGAAGTGATATAGCTTCTAAAATCGGATTTTTCTGGGGACCTACCTTTTCCGACAGCCAGTATGAGCAGCAGATCGGAATCAAGGCATCCGGCGGTGTTTATGTAGTATCTTCAAAGGCAGCAGAAGATCCTGCGTTGTTAGATGCAATTATGCAGTTCTGGCAGTTCTATTACGGCGAAGAGGGAACCAAGATCATTGCCGAGGATACCGCGGCATTACCGTGCTCTACATATAATGGACAGATTGATGAGAGTCAACATCCTGTACTTTCCACGATGATCACGGCATTAAATGATGACTGGAAAGCAGTAACTGAACCGTTTAATTCACTTTCGTCCAATGTGGCGTATGGATATTTTGATGCTACCTTCGGTGTTATGACCGGAGTTTACACACCGGAACAAGCAGCTGATTATGTAGAAAATTTACAAAGTGCCGAAAGATAAAACTATAAGAGCGGTGTGAAATTAAGTAATACCGCTCTTTTCTATAGAATGGAAAGGGAGAAAGCTATGTATTGGTTGAGTACAAAGAAAGCAAAAATCATTATGCTGCTTCCGACTCTTATGATTTATGCAGTATTTATTATTGTTCCTGTGTTTATCGCATGTTACTATAGCTTTACGGATTACAGTGGTCTTGGAAAAGCATCCTTTGTGGGAATAAAAAACTATGTTGCTATGTTCCATGATAAGCTATTTCTGATCGCATTGAAAAATACATTTTTAGTATTGTTATTCAGTGTGATATTCCTGATCGTTGGATCTTTTATGGCAGCATTATTGATGAACAAGAATTTTCACGGAAACGCATTTTTTAAAATGGTGATTTTTGCTCCCTATGTAATAGCACCTATTATCATAGGAATTATCTGGGGATATATCCTGAATCCTAATTATGGGCTGGTAAATAGTGTATTGCGTAAAATAGGACTGGATATGCTTGCTATTGAATGGATCGGTGGAACTAAATGGTCTCCATTGTCATTGGCGATCGTATTCACATGGCAGGTACTGGGTTTCCATGGAACTATTTTTTTATCCGGAATCAAAGCAATACCGGGAGATATTTACGAAGCCTGTGATATTGATGGAGCCAATTTGTTACAACGCTTGTTTTATGTGACAATTCCTATGCTGAAAGAGACCTTTATTATTAATATTGTTCTGGTGGTAACAGGCGTATTTAAAATATATGAACTGGTATATCAGATGACAGGCGGAGGACCTACTCATCAGTCGGAGCTGCTTACCTCATATATGTATTTTACAGTATTTACATCCAGAAGGTATGGATATGGAATGGCAATTGCGGTTGCAATTCTGTTACTTTCAATTCTTGGCTCGTTTTCCTATATTAAGATCACAACGAGGAAGCAAAGGAGTTAAACATGAGAAACAAGAGAATATCGATAAAAAAAGTCATTTTTTACATATGTCTGCTGGGATTGATTATTCTTTTGGTCATGCCCATACTGTGGGCTATGTTGCTTTCATTAAAGACAAATAATGAGATTGTCAACAGTCCGCTTTCTTTGCCGCAGACAATAAGCTTTGAAAATTATCAGCGTGCGATCGATACTATTGATTTTTCCAAAATGTATTTTAACACGATTTTACTGGTAGTAATATCTACTTTTTTCAGTATTTTATTTACTTTTATGAGTTCGTTCGCAATTGCCAGAATGGTTTTCAGAAACCATAAGGCATCGGAAACATTGTATCTTTTCCTGCTGATCGGGATTGGCATCCCTATTTATGTACTACTGTTTCCGGTATATCGGATTGATTCATTGATGGGAATTCTTGGAACCCGTTTGGGACTGATCCTGCCGTATGTTGCAGTGAACATCTCGTTCAATACCTTGCTGTTTACCGGATTTTTGAGAGATATCCCCGGAGAATTGGAAGAAGCAGCAATTATCGACGGCTGCAATCTATTTAAGCTGTGTACCAAAGTGGTGATTCCGGTTATGAAACCCACGTTCGTGACGATCATTATTTTTAATGCAGTTTATATTTACAATGAGTTCCCGTTTGCATCAACCTTTATTCAGAATAATGCCTTAAACACCGTGTCATTAATGACATCTATGTTTAAAGGACAATATACCATGGATTATAGTGGAATCATTGCAGCGAGTCTGATGATCATGCTTCCTGAATTAGTATTTTATGTCATTTTGCAGAAGTATATTATAAGTGGTATGACTGCCGGAGCAGTGAAAGGATAAGAAAATGAGAGAAATCGTAAGGCCATCCCTACATTTTACACCACAGAAAGGCTGGATCAATGATCCTAATGGCTTGGTGTTTTTTAAAGGACAATATCATTTATTTTATCAGTATAATCCGTACCATGATAACTGGGACAGTATGCACTGGGGGCATGCGGTAAGCAGGGACCTGATACACTGGGAAGAATTGGAACCGGCACTGGTCCCCGACATGCCCTATGATAACGATAAAAACGGCGGATGTTTTTCCGGATCGGTTGTTGTACATGATGATCAGCTATTTTTATTTTATACAGGAAGAACGGAAGATGAAACCGGTATTTTTGAGACGCAAAATCTGGCAGTGTCGAAGGATGGGATACATTTCGTAAAGGCAGAAGAAAACCCGCTGATAAAAGAAGTCCCGGAAAAGGGAGGAAGAGATTTTCGAGATCCCAAGGTGTTTTTTGCACAAGGGAAATGGAGAATGATCTGTGGAGGATCCACCGGAAGAATTGAACATCCGGACAGCTGCGGAAGAATTTATCTTTTCTCTTCTATCGATCTGTACCATTGGACGTATAGCGGAATTTTGTACGAAGCAGAGCCCGGTGAGGGCAGAATGTTTGAATGTCCGGATGCCTTCTGCCTTGATGATGTCTGGTTTTTGACAACTTCGCCGATGTATGAAAAAGACAGTGTAACGACGCTGTATCTGTCCGGACAGGTGGATTTTGACAAATGTGAATTCCATAAAGAGATAAGCGGAACTTTGGATCTTGGAACTCATTATTATGCAGCACAGACATATCCGGTATTGCATGGGGAAATACGGTCTGTTGCCTGGCTGGGCGGCTGGCTGTGGATGCCCTGGATCCGGGATTTCGGTCCGGAGGAGGGGTATCGTGGAATACTGGATGTATCACGAGTGTGGTATTTAGATGATAACAGGCGCTTGTGCGCAAAAGTGGCTGATAAAGTGAAAGCTGAGATGAAGCTCTTCAGCAGAACATTGGAAAAACATTGGACCGGTGAAAACATACCACCGCAAAGTGAGCCGGTTATGGTAGAACTGAAGGGAAAGCTGCCGGGAGATGGAGAGTTGTTGTGTATTGATCTATATGATACAGATAGACATACAGTGACAATATGCTTTGATTCTTCAAATAAAGAAATGACCGTGAATTATAACCGGGCAGACAGAGCTTCCAGATATGGTATACGGACTGTGCCCTGTGAAATGATGGAAAAAGAAACAGATATTGATATCCTCATAGACGGAAATACATTTACATTATTGTGGGAGCATGGTTTATATCGCTATACAGGAAAATTATACCCACAAGGAAATATAGGCGTAGATATAAAATATAGGACAAAACGGCATTATGATATTACCTCTCTGGGAGAGATATTGATTGATTTTACCGGGAAAAAAGAGAGTGAAAGACAAACATTGTCTTATACACAAAATCCGGGAGGTGCACCTGCTAATGTTGTGGTTGCGGCACAACGGCTGGGTGCCCAAACAGCATTTATCGGAAAAATAGGAGAAGACTTCCTGGGTGATTTCTTAAAGGAAACCTTGGATAAATGCGGTGTTTCAACCGAAGGATTAATAAGTGATGCAGACTATTTTACAACACTTGCTTTTGTTAAACTGGCAGATAACGGAGAACGAAATTTTGCGTTTGCCAGAAAACCCGGAGCAGATATCGGTCTGAAGGCTGAGGAAATACGGAAAGATATCATCTGCCAAAGCCGTATTCTTCATGTAGGCTCTTTGTCGTTAACAGATGAACTATCCAGAAATGCAGAGTTTATTGCATTAAAAGCTGCGAAAAATAATGGAACGATTATTTCTTATGATCCGAATTACAGAGCCAGTTTATGGGATTCACAGGAAGAAGCCTGTAAATGGATGAGAAGCATTTTAGAATATGCAGATATCGTTAAAGTATCAGAAGAAGAGATTGAGCTATTAACAGGTTATACGGATGTTCGGAAAGCAGCAGAGAGCATAACAGAGTATGGCGCAAAAATAGTACTCATTACTTTAGGCGAAAAAGGATCGTTTGTATATCTGCAGGATCAGCAGGAAGCATATGTTCCAGGCTATTCCAGCAAAGTTGTGGATACCACCGGTGCCGGAGATTCTTTTATGGGAGGCTTTTTATATAAGATTTGTGAATCCGGTAAGCGTATAGAAGAATATTCTTTACAGGAAATGATAGAATGTGTCCGCTTTGGAAATGCGGTGGCTTCCCTATGTGTTGAGAGAGAAGGAGCAATACCTGCGATGCCTGTAATGGAAGAAGTAATTAAGAGGATCAATAGCTAACATAATCCGATCGATGGACAGTAAGAAGGAGCAACTCTGCAGTACCGGGAGCTGCTCCTTTTTGATATAATTTATTGTCCGGAATATGCTTGCTTTTCACATAAATCATTGTCATAATAGGTGTGTTATAAAGAGATTGGAGAAATATAGAAATGTTATTAGATGTTTTAGGATTATTGTCAGCCTGTTCATATGCTTTGGACTGTGTGGAGGCAGAGCTGGTACATGTGTCTGACAAACATGCGAAGCGTGTGGCATACATGAGTGTCTGCATGGCAGAGCAGTTGGGGATCAGCGGTGAGAGCCTGCAGGATCTGGCAGCATGTGCCCTGCTTCATGATAATGCACTGACACAGTATATTCAGGAAGAATTACATAAGGATGTTGCAAATGCCCCGCAAGCTTCTCAGGTAGGAATTCACTGTACCCTGGGTGAAAAAAATATACAGAGACTTCCTTTCCATACGGATGTGAAGAATGTAATTCTGTATCACCATGAAAATGCCAATGGGAGTGGACCGTTTGGAAAAACATGGGAAGAGGTTCCGATTTTTTCCCGCATCATTCATTTAAGCGATCTGCTGGACCGGGCATACGGTGCAAAGGGCTTTACGGAGGATATTTTCAATAAAGCTTGTGGATATCTTCACAAAAATGAAGGAACCGTTGTGGACAAGGAATGTGTGGATGCTTTCCTGCAGGTGTTTACGCTGTCACATTTTCTGACGCTGGGAGAGGATAGCTTTGAGAAAAATCTGTGGGAGAAAATCCCCCGCATCAAACAGGAGCTAAGTTTCGCGCAGATCAAGGAGCTGGCGAGCTTTTTTGCACAGATCGTCGATTACAAATCTCCATTCACCAGCACCCATTCTATCGGTGTAGCAGAGGATGCAGAACGGTTGAGCCGCTATATGGGATTTGATGAAGAAACCGTGCAGAAAATGTACCTTGCGGGTGCTTTGCACGACATCGGAAAAGTAGCGGTAGGAAATGAGATTCTGGAGAAACCGGGAAGACTCACGGAAGATGAATTTGCCGTGATGAAGCATCACGCGGCATATACCTATTATATTCTGTCTGACATTGATGATTTTGACGAGATCCGTGACTGGGCGGCATTTCACCATGAACGATTGGACGGAACCGGTTATCCATTTGGCAAGACTGCCGCAGAACTGAACACACAGGAGCGCATGATGGCATGCATAGATATCTATCAGGCATTGACGGAAAGCCGTCCCTATAAACAGGGCATGTCTCACGAAAAAGCCTGTGAGATCCTGTGGGATATGGCGAAGAAGGGCTGGCTGGATGAAGCGATTGTGAAGCAGGTCGAGGATTGCTTCCGGGGATAAAAGACATTATAAAAACAGAGGAAAAAACAATGATAGAATTGGGACACTAATCTTCTGCATCGGAAGCAACCTCGTCTGGCGGCATATCTGCCGTGGAATTTTTAGAATAATAAACTGTGTACTGGTCAATCTAAACAGCTGGATGAACCTGACAGAAACCCGAACCTCAAAGAACCCCAGATCATGTTTGACCCCAGATGAATGCTATTAATCGGAGAGGGAAAAATAGGGGGGAATTGAGAGTGATCCCCTTAAATAGTATATTTTGAAATATAGTTATTGCATAATTAAAAAATATAGAGTATGCTTCCTCTATAAGTACATATCACTTATGAATTTTCTTTATCAGCGAAAGCTGATGTCAACCTGCTTCCCCGGGAAATCAGGAGAGGCAAACCCCACACAGAAACCAGTTGTATCAGAAAAACAGGTAAGTTATAATGTAGGAGGAAGCTATTTGAACACAGAACTGAAGAATGCAGTAAAAGCAGCCGATCTGAAAGCGCAGTATGATGCAAGAGTGAAGCGGCTGGTAGGACACAAAAGAATCCTGGCACAGATTTTGATCAAAACCGTGGATGAATTTAAGGGAATGAATCCCAAAGCAGTTGCAGACTGTATAGAAGGAACCCCTTATATCAGTGCGGTACCTGTGGAGCCGGGGCTGACCAACGCGGTACTTGACCGAAACGGACAACGTATTGTCGGTTTTAATACGGAAAACCAAGAGATCAACGAAGGACTGGCACGATTTGATATTGTCTTTTATGTACGGACGAAGGACGGTCTGTCGCAGATCATCATTAATGTAGAAGCACAGAAAGACGAACCAGGGGAGTATGAGATTTTAAACCGGGCGATTTTTTATGTCAGCAGACTGGTCTCTTCCCAGAAAGAACGGGATTTCGAGAATTCGAGTTACAATGACATCAAAAGAGTCTATTCTATTTGGATATGCATGAATATGGAGGAAAATACCATGAGCCATATTCATCTGACCAAAGAGGATCTGATCGGTTCCTATGAATGGAAAGGAAATCTGGATCTGATCAACATCGTAATGATAGGACTGGCGAAGGAACTGCCGGAACACGACGAGACCTACGAATTGCATCGTCTGCTAGGAGCATTGCTGTCCCAAGAACTTACGGTAGATGAAAAGTTGAGCATTATAGGAAATGAATATGATATTCCCATAGAAGAAAATATGCGAAAGGATGTGAGCGCTATGTGCAATTTAGGCGAAGGGATTGAAGAAAAAGGCATTGCCATCGGTCGAGAAACGGGGCGTATAGAAGGTGAAGCAGGTTTGATTTTAAAAATGCACAAGAATGGTCTGTCGGCAGAGCAGATAGCCTCGGCCACAGACAAGGAGATAGAAGAAGTGAAGGCAATTATTGCCGGAAGAATTTGACGCAGGTACAGGGAAGGCAAAAAACATTATGGACAGCTTTATAGAAGCTTTATATGGACAATCGGAAGAAACTATTCCGGAGGAATATGATTGGTTTGCACCATTGCTGGGTGATTGGGAATTTGATTATAAAGATAAATTTATAGATGGTGATCGTAGCAGACCGCAGCGTCAGTTAAAAGGAGAGTGGATTTTCAGACGGGTATTGAACGGGATAGGTATTGAAGATATGTTCATATGTCCTTCCAGAGCGACGAGGGAGACTTCTCCACAGCCGGATGGTGAGTATGGTGTCGGACTTAGAATATATAATTCAAAGACCCAGTGCTATGATATGGTATATGCATGCAAGAGTAAATTTACAAATTTGTGTTTTACTATGGAAAATGGAATATTGACAGGAACGGTTTTGGAAAATCCCAATCGAAAATGGCGTTTCGTGGAAAGAAATGAAAATACATTTCACTGGCAGAATATTACCATTCAGGAGAATGGCGATATTATTGTGAATTGTGAGGCTTTCGGGAAAAGGAAATGAATATTGTTGGTCAATGCATTCGAGGATATGATCAAGCATTACGGGTAGGAAGAATACGATTTCAGACTGCGGGAAACACAGACCTATGAGATCATAGAGAATGTGAATACTTATTTCCTGGAGTTTGATGACGAGAGATCCGGTGGATTTGCCTCCTGCGAGATTGGCAACAAGCTGACTGAGGAAGAGCGGTGGGCAAAATTTCGATTCGTGAAAGAAGTAGCAGGAACTTTAATCGTGTCAGATCACAATACTTATCAAAAAAACAGACAGGGGCATGCAATGTGTCCCTGTTTTCTTGAAGTTGGAAACAGATTGTTTCATTTTCGCAGACAAGCTATAATATACTTATGGTTGCTTTGTTTAATATTTTTGAGTGTATATTTGACTGATTTTGAATTGTATTTAGAGAAGGGTGAGGAAGGTACATGGAGACATTGTTAGGTACGAAATTTGCAGTTAGAAAAATACTACTGTTAATGATAAGTGGAATTTTTTTAGTGGGGTGTGCTTATCAGACGAGTGCCATTCCCATCGATTTTGGAATTGAATCGAGAACAGATTTAAACGGAGATGGAAAAGAAGACAGGGTGCGTGTGATCGACAGACGTGATGCAGGATTTACAACGATCATAGCGAATGTAAATGGCGTAGATGTGGCAATAAAAGATTATAGAGGGTATTTTGAATCGACGGTTACTACCGGTGACTTAACGGGAAATGGGAAGGCAGATGTGCTGTTGAAAAGCGCAACACGAGGAACCGACTCCGGTACTGTTAATATCTCCATTCTGTATTTGGAGGATACAGAATGGGTGGAGTATCCATACAATTTTATTCATAACCCTGATATTGATTTAGAACAGCCGGATACATTTGATGATGAAGTCTATCTCGGTGCTACATTGTTTGAAAAAGATGGAAAGACAATGGTTCGCTTTATTTCATTCCGGGATAATGATAAAAGTCAAAATACAGTAAAATGCACAGAAGCGTCTTATCGTGAAGATGGTTGGTATATAGAGGACGTTAAGATGATTTCAGATTTCTTCAGTGGTGATGAATATGAAAAATTATTAGCACCGTTATATGAGACAGAAAATGTTAATGAGGAAGAAACAACCGAGCAAAATTCGGAAAAAGCAAATGGTGGTGTAGAAGAATTTTCCATGGATGAAGTCAAAGAATTGTTTTTTGGTGAGTGGGAAGTTACGAAATTGCTTGGTTTTACAGAAATACAAAACGATTATACGAACTATCCGGAGGGGCATAACATTATAGGTGATCATATTGTGATAAATGAAGATGTATTTTCCAGTGAAGGACTTGAAAAATATGAACGTTATCAATGTGAGGTTTTAGACCCTTCTTATGAGGTATCTCCTATAAAAGAGCGTAATTTAATCTATAATGTAAGTGAAGACGTAAAAGAAGATTCGGAACTATATGACTGGATTTTGAATTATGATGAATTACAGGATTTAAAAATAAGGGGCACAAGAGATGGAATAAAGGGAAAGTCTCCGGCAGTGGACATAATGATTTCCAGCGATAAGCAGTTTGTTATTCTTTACATGGATTGTACTTTTTACCTTTTGGAGAAAATATAATGACAAACTATTTTTTGTAACCATCAAAGAGAAATGAAATTATCCTAGATTATGAATGCAGTAAGTCGAATGGAGATTAGTATGAGGCATATGCAAAAAACAGCTTATTACCATCTTCCCGGTCTGTTTGAATTCTATGAACTATACCGGATATTTCTGCCATTGTTCCGGGAACACCGGGAATATTTTTACGACGGGTGCGACATTGGTTCCATCTACGGAGCACCGCCGGACTGTATCTGGGGCGGCGGCCGCGTCTCACTGGAGGATCACGACGCAGGAGAAGTGCTGGCACTGTTACAGGAATACGGGATCTCAGCCCGTCTGACCTTCAGTAATTCCCTTCTTCGCAAGGAACATCTTTCGGACAGAAAATGCAATGAACTCTGTGCTCTGTTCGCGGAAAATGCAACCCCGGAAAACGGCGTGATCGTCCATTCGGAACTGCTGTTACAGTATTTGAAAAGTCATTATCCGCAACTTTATCTGATATCCTCCACCACAAAAGTACTGACGGATTTTGAAGCGTTAAAAAAGGAAACAGACAGAGAAGATTTTCGCTACGTCGTACCGGATTTCCGCCTGAACAAGGCTTATGAGAAATTAAATACGCTGACAGAATCACAGAAAGACAAAGTGGAATTTTTGTGCAATGAGTGTTGTTATTTCGGATGTAAGGACAGGAAGGAATGTTACGAAGCCGTCAGCCGCAGGAATCTGGGAGAGGAGCCGGATTTTAGTTGTACCTCACCGGGGGCGGAGGAGGGCTATCGTTTCTCCAAAGCCATGAAAAATCCCGGATTTATCAGCGTGGGAGATATTCAGAAGATCTATCTGCCTATGGGATTTTCCAATTATAAGATCGAAGGCCGGGGACTGGGCAGTGCACTGGTTCTGGAATTTTTACTGTACTATATGACGAAGCCGGAGTACCAGCTGCAGGTCAGAGAAGAAATCTATCTGGATAATATGCTGGATCTGTTTTGACTATTCATAACCGTGATTTTGTACCGGTAACATATGCTGCTGGTGTCATATGATACTTCTTTTTGAATAACTGGATAAAATGGCTTTCATTGCAGAAGCAGAGCGTATAGCTGACGGCGTTGATCGTCATCCCTCGGGTAAGCATACGTTTTGCTTCTTCCATTTTTTGATCCAGAATATATTGGTGGAGGGGAACTCCAGTCTCCTTTTTGAAGGCCTGCGATAGATAATCCCTTGATACATGAAGACTTTTGGCGATATCTTCTATTTTAAGACGGCTGTGAAGGTGGATATGTATCAGATGAACACATTGATTGATCAAAGGACTGTAACATTGAGGAATGGATTTCTCCTTTACTTTTGTGACCAGTTCGATTGCTTTTTCACATAAATAATCAATACACTCTTCCATGGTCTGAAGAGAATCAATCTTCTGAATATAGAAATCGCTTAACTGATAAGCTTCACTTTCATCCAGTCCGCCCAGAATAGCATAATGAATCGCTACGGCAATGGTGGATACTGCCCAGTAGTGTATTTTCCGGGAAGGATTGTCGGACATATGCCCGATGATCAGACCGGATTGCCGATACAGATTCAGGGCATTTTTCACTCCTGTCAGGTCACCGCATTTTATCGATTGGAACAATAAAATTTCCGAAGCAAAGGGAGTATGTGTTTTTCCGGTCTCCCGCGCTTCGTATATAAAATTCCCGGAAGCATCTAAAAATTCGTATCCAATCTGCGCTTTTTTCTTAGTCATTGCGTATCCCTTCTTTCTATAATAATTTTAACATAATACAACATAAAAATGATATAGCAAAAAGAAAAGAGATGCTAAGTTTTTCTTAGAGGAAATCGAAGAAAAGGAGGTATTTTATGAGGAAAAGTCTGGAAGAAATGTGCAGGCTCGTGACGGGTTACGGAGCGTGGCATATCGGAGATATTCAGGTGTCGGACGGACCGCACGGCGTCCGCGCCCAGGAGGATGGAGCGAAGAACAACGACAGCTATGAAGCTACCTGTTTTCCGACGGCGAGCAGCGTAGCGTGCTCCTGGAATCCGAATCTGATTGGACAAATGGCGGAAAGCATTGCGCAGGAGGCAAAGGAGCTTGGCGTTTCCGTGGTGTTGGGACCCGGAATAAATATCAAACGATCCCCTCTCTGCGGAAGGAACTTTGAATACTATTCAGAGGATCCTTTCCTGACAGGAGAATTAGCGACGGCCTATATTAGTGCAATGCAGGAGCATGGTGTGGGCACTTCGCTGAAGCATTTTGCGGGAAATAATCAGGAGACTCACAGAATGACCTCCAATTCCATGATTGATGACAGAGCATTGCATGAAATCTATCTGTCGGCATTTGAGAAAGCGGTGAAAAAAGCAAAACCGGCGACAGTCATGGCAAGCTATAATTACATAAATGGTCTTCCTGCATGTGAAAATTCCCACCTGCTGACCGAGATTCTCAGAGAAAAATGGGGTTATGAGGGTCTGGTAATGAGTGACTGGGGAGCCTGCGTGGATCTGCCGGCCTGTGTGGCGGCGGGAATGGATGTGGAGATGCCGGACAGCTGCGGTAACCATTATGCGCAGATTCTGGAGGCTATACAATCAGGAAAACTGCCGCAGGAGACTCTGGAAACTGCTATAAAAAGAATAGAAAGAGTAAACACAGATTATGCCGGGAATATTTTGCCGGAAAAACGCAGAAAAGAGGTCCTGGCAGAGACCAGAGAACGACATCATGATTTGGCAAAAAGAATTGAGGAGGAAAGCGCTGTTCTTCTTAAAAATGAAGAGTTTCTCCCATTGTCAAAAGAAATAAAGGAAATTCTGATCATAGGGGATATGGCATCAACGCCCCGGATCCAGGGAGGCGGCAGCAGCCATATCCATACAGAGAGAGTTATTTCCTTTGTGGAGGCATTTGAAAAAAGAGATATAAAAATATGTTATGCCAAAGGATATAAAAATTCTACTTTTCATAGGAGCCACAGACTGGAAAAGGAAGCCTGCAAAAAGGTAGAGGATGCGAAAAAGAGACAGATACCGGTGCTGTTTTTCGGTGGACTCGCGGAGATGGCAGAAGGAGAAGGCTATGACAGGGAAAGTTATGAACTGCCGTTAAATCAGAGCATTTTACTGGAACAGCTGCTGAAAGTAAATGAAGACATCGGTTTTGTATCTATAAGTGGGATCCCTTACAATATGGAATTGCCATCAAAATGTAAAGCGTTGTTACAGATGTACCTTGGCGGAGAAGCGGTTGCGGAAGCCTGTGCCGGGATCGTCCTGGGGGACACCAGTCCCTCCGGCAAACTGGCAGAGAGCATTCCTTATAGGGAAACGGATGTGCCGAGCTATGGATATTTTGGTAGGCAGGGCGAGCAGAAGAACCATTTGGATGATGTAGAATATCGGGAAAGTATTTTTGTGGGATATCGATATTACGATACCTTCCGGATTCCTGTGCGTTACTGCTTTGGGTATGGGTTAAGCTACACGAATTTTGCGTATACGGATCTGAAAGTCCATCGGGATGTAAAGCAGAATTGCCGGATTACTTTTGCAGTGGAAAATACCGGAGATACCGCCGGATGTGAGATTGCCCAGGTATATGTGAAGAACCCGGAAACGGGAGATTTCAGGGCGAGAAGGGAACTGCGAAGCTTTCGGAAGATACATTTGCAGCCCGGAGAGAAAAAAGAAGTAGAGATCATGCTGGATACCGGAGCTTTTTCGGTATACCAGGATTCAGAATTCCGGGTGATCGGTGGGGAGTACGAGATTCAGGTAGGTGCATCGCTGCAGGATATCCGGCTGTCGGAAAGTATCTGTGTGGAGGGAGTGAAACTACAATGCCCGTTGACGATCCATACATCGATACCGTTGTCGGAAGAAGATTTTGATGCTGTCTATACCTACCAGCGTACCTGTTTTTCGCATACGAAACCGGGTGAGTTCACAACGAAAAATTCGTTGCGGCAGATGCAGCCGTATTCAGCCCCGGCAAGAAAGTGGAGCCGTATAGGAATGCTGGCTGCGCGAGTGCTTTATTTTTCCAAACCGTTCAATGACCCGGAAGTGAGGATGATGTCAGAAGGGATTCTTGAAGGAAATATTGACAGCGTATGTAATCAGAGTGGCGGCATGATAAAACACAGTACGATTCAGAGAATTGTGGATTCCGCGAACAGGAGGGCAAAAAATGAGGGATAAGTTAGATGCAAGAACGAAATGGAGCTATTGTATCGGAGCAACGGGAAGAGATGCAGCATATGCTCTGGTAAGCATGTATCTGATCCTATATGTGCAATATACCATGAATCTTACAAGTGCGCAGTTTGCCGTGATCAGCGGGGCAATGATCCTATGTATGGTCTGGGATGCGATAAATGATCTGCTCATGGGAATTATTATAGAAAATACGCATTTTAAAATGGGAAAATTTAAGCCGTGGATATTAGCTGGTTCGCTTACAAATGCGATTGTTATTGTGTGTTTATTTACTATCCGACCGAGTGGGTGGGGATTTGTCGCATTTTACAGTCTCTTCTACCTTCTGTGGGGAATGACTTACACCATGAATGACATTGCCTATTGGGGAGTGCTGCCCTCCTTAAGTTCAGATCCCGGAACGAGAGATTCTCTGGTAACGATTATGAGCATTTTTGTATGTATCGGACAGTTTTCCGTGGCGGGAGTAGTTCCTGTTGTGATCGCAGGAAATGCGGTGAAAGCATACAGAATCGTAGCGGTTGTGGTAGCACTCTGCCTGATTGCATTTCAGATGCTGACTGCCTTTGGAATCAAGGAAAATGACAGAGAAGAACAAAAAGATAAACTGTCATTAAAGGACATGTATCATATTTTTATGAGAAATGATCAATTGGTGGCAGCGGGAATTGCTTCTATCTTTTTTAACATTACCTGCAATATTCTTATTATTTTTGGCGTGAACTTTTTTTATATAGAATACGGATATTCGGAAAGCGGTAATCTGGTATTTTATTTTACGGTGATGTATGGTCTGGGAATGCTGATCTCCCAGGCGAGTTATGCGACTCTGGCAAAACATTTTACGAGACAGAAAATGCTTAATGTGTGTTTTGCAGCATTATTGATTGGATATGCCTGTTTTATGGGATTTGGTTACGTGCTTCCGAAAAATGTAGTTTTATTGAATGCGATAGGTTTTGTTATCTTTTTCTTTCAGGGGCTGATGAATCTTGTGATCATCGTGATGATTAACAATACGATCGAATATGATGAGGCGAGATTCCATGAAAGACACGATTCGGTAATATCTGCGGTGCGTTCTTTTAGTGTGAAACTGGCAGGCGGAATCAATCAGGGGTTATCTACACTAGTATTGATCGTGAGCGGAATTTATGCCAAGAGCCGGAGCATCAGTGCCCTGGAGATAGAAGTGAACCGCGGCGAGATATCCAGTGAAGCGGCACTGGCAGAGGCGAATCGCTATATCGGAGAAATTACGACTGCGCAGGGAATCCTGTTCCGTGTTGGAATGGTACTCATTCCGCTCATGGCGCTGGCGATATCCTATATGATTATCCGAAAAAAGTACCATATTGATGAAGCAGAGTATGCCAAATTAGTGGAGAAAACCAGAACCTAATTAATAAATTGAGAGTTACGAGCCATGCAAAGTTAAAACGAAAACAGCGATCTGGGAGCTTGCTCACAAGTCGCTGTTTTTGCTTTTTAACTTTATACTGTGCGTCCAACGGACACACTCGACAGCCGTCAATTCATAAAACGTCCTATGCGACACATTTATGAATTGGGTGCATGGCTCGTAACGTAGGGCTGCCCGCCCCGGACTCGGATGCTAGCTACAACTGTGGGAGCAGTCCTTTTCTGCTGGGTTATGAAAAACATCCCGATTATTTAAGCAGAGCATTTGATAATACATGTGCGGAAGTTAAAAACAAGGATTTAGTATGTACAAAAAAGTAGGAAATACATGCGAATAATTCAAAAGTCATAATTAGGTATGTATAACAAGTCAGAAAATACATGCCTTAAAGCAAAAAATGATGATCCGGCATGTATGATAACCGGGAAAACACATGCGCAATAGGCTAAAACGGAAAATAGGTATGTAAATCGCTTTAGGAAACACATGTATAAAATTTGAAAACAAGAATTCAGTATGTAAATGACTTTGGAGGAATATACAAACCAGTAACACGAGATAGACTTAGAGCTTTTTCATAGGATTTTCAAAACACAGAACGTCCACGGTGGACGGAATGTCCTTCCGAAGATGTTTGCCGCGGCTCATTGCTCGCGTAAACTCTCAATTTATACTACAATTTCCCTAGTTTGATTTTGACATACGTATAGTGACTATGATACACTGAATAAGAAAAAAGTGGGACAGTCTGCTTTGATGAAATAAGGGACTTAGGACAAGAAAAGGTTAAGGGAGCGAAATACCTTGGATAAGAGTGAATATAAATTAAGAGCGGAAGAAATCAAAGACCTGATCAGCCGGGGAGAATATGTACAGGCGGCTGAAATTGCCGACACGATTGACTGGCGTCGTGGAAAAAGTGTCATGATGTTGTGTACGATCAGCGACCTCTATAAGATCAATCGCAGATATGAGGATGCCAGAGATATGTTGCTTTTAGCATATGAGCGACGTCCCGGCGGAAGGACCATCTGCTATTCCCTGTGCGAACTTTCCATTAAAATGGAAGAATATGTGCAGGCAATAGAATATTATAAGGAATTTGTACAGGTGGCGCCCAAGGATCCGGGAAGGTACATTTTGCAGTATAAATTGTATGAGGCGCAGGATGTGAGTCTGGAAGAACGAATTGCTGTTCTGGAGGAACTCAAGAAGAGAGATTATAGGGAAAAATGGGCATATGAACTGGCCTATTTGTATCATAGAGTCGGACTGGCAGCCAGATGCGTAGAGGAATGTGATGAACTGATCCTCTGGTTTGGCGAGGGAAAATACGTTATTAAGGCAATGGAACTGAAAATGCTCCATCAGCCGTTGACACCGGAGCAGCAGGAAAAATACGATCATCGGTTCGACGCGCCCGGAAGCTATATCCCGTCGCAGAACTCTGTGCAGGATAACGGGTATAGCGGGAATCAGGGTTATGATCAGGGTTACACCCAGGACGGAAGCTATGATCAGGGTCAGGGGTATGATCAGAATTATACTCAGAATTATTCCCAGGATGGGAACTATGATCAAAGCCAGGGGTATGCGCAGGACTATTCTCAGGACGGAAGTTATGATCAGAATCAGGGCTATGTTCCGGAGGATAACTATGACCGGATATCCGGAGATACTCAGGTCTATGAAACCGTGCAGCAACCGGCTCAGGAGACCTCCGCACAGCCGGTACAGGATGATCTCGATATTCATGTGAAGACCATGGATGTGGGGCAGTATAATACCATCAATCTGCAGGCGGAACTTGCAGCGGGACTTCGTGAAGTCCTCGGTGAGGAGCCAAAAGAAGATACCGCAAAAGCGACATCGGACTCCATTACCCGTTCTATCGTAGCACCTATGATGGATTCCGATACAGAATCTCTGGATTATCCGGAGATTGCAGAGGTCAGTGAGGATGATCTGGAGCCGGAGACCGAGCAGATCGAAGGTTCCGAGGTATTCTTTGGTGAGACCGGAGAGATCGGTGATCTGTCTCAGGTTCCGGAGGTAGAGACCGAGGAAATCCTGCCGGAGGAACCGGCATCTCTTAAGAAACAGGATGTTGTGCCGGAATTATCGGAAGCAGAAGTGGAGCCGGAAGCGACCACGCCGGTGGAACCTCCAAAGGAGCTGGCGAATGTACTGGCACAGGAATCCGACGGCCAGATCAGCCTGGTAATGCCCGAGGCGGAAAGCATCGATCAGCAGATTACCGGTCAGATGAATATTGAAGACATTCTGGCAGAGTGGGAGCGTAAAAAGAAAGAAAACCTCGAAAAGAGAGAAGAAGAAGTTCGCCAGCATGTATTACAGCAGACCGGTGCCATGTTCACGGAATTTGAACAGGCGGTAAGAGATGGACTGTTAGAAAAACTGGAAAAAGAAAAAGCGGTGGATGCTGATACGGTTACGGATACAGATGAAGTTGAAGAGCTGGAAGAGATTGCAGATGTAAACGATGAAACAGAAAAGGCTCCTGCGGAAGTTTCTGAAGAAGAGCCAGAGCGGGAGCCTGCTGATACGGATATCGTTGACACTGAAGAGGTAGAAGAACTTGAAGAGGAACCTGCCGTAGCGGAACATGAGGAAGAACCCGCAACAGAGGAACCGGAAGCTTCCGTCGATATGGAAGTAACGCAGGAGCCGGCTGCAGAAATCCCAGAGGTGCCGGAGGAAACCACAGCAGAGATCGAAGAAGCATCGGAAGAAACCACAGCAGAGACCGAGGAAGCATCGGAGGAATCCGTAGCAGAGGCTGAAGAGGAGCCGGAAGAAGCGGTAGAAGAAGTCCATGAGGATGAGCAACCGCAGACACCGGAGCCTCCCGTAGTGGAGAGAGACAAGGCAAAAGTCCGTGCGCTTACCAGAGAAGAGCGCGAGCTGTATGCTCCCTTTATTCAGAGTAAGTCCGCAAGAGAACAGTTAGTCAAAGCCATTGATAATATCAGCCTGGCTGCCTATACCGGCAATGTGATCATCACCGGTGAAGAAGGCATGGATACCTTATCTCTTGCGAAAAATATGATCCGGGAGATTCAGGCTACCGACAGCAATTTCTCCGGAAAAGTTGCCAAAATCTCCGGCCATGCGCTGAATAAAAAGGACGTTGCCGATACATTATCCAAGTTGAAAAACGGAGCGCTTATTATCGGCAAGGCATCGGAAATGAACGATACTACAGTGAACACCTTGTATAAAGCCCTGCAGCAGGAGAATCAGGGAATCGTTATTATCCTGGAGGATACCAAGCGTGAGATCGACCGTTTCTTGGAAAAGCATGAAAAACTGAAAGAAAGCTTTACAGCCCGCATGGATGTGGAAGCCCTCAGTAACGATACACTGGTGGCATTCGGAAGACAATACGCCCGGGAAATGGAGTACTCCATTGATGAGCTGGGAGTTCTCGCACTGCATACCAGAATCGAGGATATGCAGACGATAGATCATGTAGTTACCGTGGTGGATGTAAAAGAAATCGTGGATGAAGCAATCGCTCATGCGAATAAAAAGACATTAAAACATTTCTTTGATGTTCTGTTTGCCAAGAGATATGACGATGAGGATATGATCATCCTCACTGAGAAAGATTTTGTATAACTATTCAGAGCCATGTAAACATTGACGAATGGGCGTTGAATGCTTGCATTCGTAAGAACATTTATCAATGTTTATAGGGCGAAGTAACCACATGAGCAAAAGGAAAGCATTGAAAATGCGATTTTGCGAATGGGGTTCTGAATAGTTAAAAATATATAGCGGGAGGCGCAGCTATGACGAAGGAGAAGGTATTTATTTCCGAAGCAGATCAGTATCTTTTTGCCCAGGGAACGCACTATGATATTTATAAAAAACTGGGTGCGCATCTGTCGACGGAAGATGGTGTGCAGGGAGTCTATTTCGGGGTATGGGCACCAAATGCAGCACAGGTGAATGTCATCGGAACATTCAATGAATGGAACGAGGAATCGCATCCCATGCAGAAGCTGGGAGAGGGCGGTATCTGGGGGCTGTTCGTTCCCGGCGTGGAAGAAGGAACAATGTATAAGTTCCTGATCTATGCGAGGGATGGCAGAAAGCTGTACAAAGCCGATCCTTTTGCCAATTATGCGGAATACCGACCGGGCACAGCGTCCATCGTTACGGATATCACGGGATTCGACTGGAAGGATTCCAAGTGGATGGAAGCCCGGGATAAAAAAGATATGAACAAGGAACCCATGGCAATCTATGAGTGCCATATCGGTTCTTTCATGAAGCATCCCAATAACGGCACTGCGGAAGGATTTTATAATTATCGTGAGTTCGCCGACCGGATCGTGGAATATCTGAAAGAGATGAAATACACCCATGTAGAGCTTATGGGAATCGCAGAACATCCGTATGATGGCTCCTGGGGATATCAGGTGACCGGATACTATGCGCCAACTTCCCGTTATGGAACACCCAAGGATTTTATGTATCTCGTCAATGAACTGCATAAGGCAGGTGTCGGAGTCATTTTGGACTGGGTACCGGCGCATTTTGCAACCGATGCACACGGATTGGCAGAATTTGACGGACAGTGCATATTTGAACATCCCGATCCCCGTTTGGGAGAGCATCCTGAATGGGGAACGAAGATATTTAATTATGGCAAAAATGAAGTGAAAAACTTTCTGGTAGCCAATGCTCTGTTCTGGCTGAGAGAGTTCCATGTAGACGGTATCCGTGTAGATGCAGTAGCATCCATGCTGTATCTGGATTACGGTAAAAAGGAAGGACAATGGCTGCCGAATAAATTTGGCGGCAATAAAAACCTGGAAGCCATTGAGTTCTTCCATCATCTGAATTCAGTGATCCGCGGAACTTATCCGGGATTTTTGACGATTGCCGAGGAATCTACCGCATGGCCTAATGTTACCAGTGGTATCGGGGAGGAAGGCTTAGGATTTTCCTTCAAGTGGAATATGGGCTGGATGCATGATTTCTGCGAGTATATGAAGCTGGATCCTCTGTACCGCAAAGGCGATCATTACGCCATGACCTTTGCCATGAGCTATAACGACAGTGAGAATTATATTCTGCCATTGTCTCATGATGAAGTGGTACATCTGAAGTGCTCCATGGTGAATAAAATGCCCGGATATCCGGCAGATAAATATGCCAACCTTCGTGTGGGGTATAGCTACATGTTCGGGCATTCCGGCAAGAAATTATTATTTATGGGACAGGATTTCGGACAGGAACGAGAGTGGAGTGAAGAGCGTGAGCTTGACTGGTATCTGTTAGGAGAGAAACTGAATCAGGGCGTACATACTTATGTAAAGGAGCTGTTAAAGCTGTATTGTAAATACCCTGCTCTGTACGAGATTGACAATAACTGGGACGGCTTTGAATGGATGAACGCGGATGATGCGGAGCACAGTACATACTGCTTCGTGAGAAAATGTTCCAGTGGCAAGAATAATCTGCTGTTTGTACTCAATATGACCCCGATGAAATGGGAGAACTATACCGTTCCCGTGCCTAAGAAGAAAAAGTATAAGCTTCTGCTGAACAGTGATGAGGAACGGTTCGGCGGCTGGGGCAACGAGATTCCCACAGAGATTATGGCGGAGAAAAAGCCTTATCATTATAAGGATTATTCCATCAGCTTTGATCTGCCGCCCTACGGTGCAGCAGTATTTCTGTTCTAGGTCAGGTTAAGAAATTACATAAAACAACCGAAATAGAAGATGAGTGTGACCAAAAGTGCACTCATCTTTTTTCATAACTATTCAGAGACATGTAAATATCAATAAGACCTCTTTAAATGCTTGCATTCGTAAGAGGATTTAAAGGACGACAGGCGTGAAGATAACATTTCAGAATCAGACGATCAATGAAACAGACAATAGAACAGAAAGTAACCGGACAGAGAAAAACAGCTGGGGCAAAGACAAGACATGGCGCAGTAAAAAAAACGTAAATGTGAATTTCGGGGCGGTATACGAGAGTGGGCAGGCCGCAGTGTCCATGCCTTCTTTAGAAAAGGAAGAGAACAACAAAGGAAAATCTCTGATGGAGCTGCAGCAGGATGCCGGGAGTGCTAATGTGGCGCTACAGCAGGACTATATGACATTGCTGTCGCATACCATGTCGCATGAGGACTATGCGAAGGCCTGTGAGGACGGGTTTGATCCCAGAGAATTAGATCAGGATACAGCGGTCACCATTGTGGATAAGATCAAGGCAGAGTTGGTGCGTTCTGGTCAGCAGATTGCAGGATATACGGATGATATCGACATGGATACCCTGGCGGCAGCGGTAGGAAGTGATACTTTAGCCCGAAGCATCGAAGAGCAGTTCCGTTCCGCGGATCTTCCTTTGACACAGGAAAATATAAATGAACTGAAAAGCGCCTGGGATATGGCGGCTTCCCTGAAGGAACCGGAAGAAGGTGCGGTCAGCTACCTGGTGGATAACGGACTGGAACCGGAGATCTGGAACCTCTATGTGGCAGAGAACAGTGGTGCCAAAGTACAGAATAATGACGTTCCTCAGGAACTGCAGGAGCAGATGGACAAGGTAATTGCGGCCACGGGATTGACGGTAAACGATGAGAACAGGCAGAAGGCACAGTGGCTGGTAAGTGCCAGACTTCCGCTGACTACGGATACGCTGCAGCAGCTTGTGGAACTGGACGGCATTTCCTATCCCATCACAGAGGACGCTTTTGCGCGGGCAGCAGCAGCGGCAATTGCGGAGGGAAAATCCCCGATGTATGCGAACCTGGGCAGACAGGATACGATTTATGAAAAAGCAGATAAAATGCTGCAGGACTGGTTCTCAGATGCAAAGTGGAATGCCACGGCAGAGAATCTGGCAGCAAGAAAACAGTTGGAAGAGATTCGCCTTCGCATGACGGCAGAAGTGAACGTAAAGCTTTTACAGAGTGATTTTTCTATTGATACAGCCCCCATGGAGCAGCTGATCGAAGCGCTGCGAAAGGCGGAGGCAGAGGTTGCCGGAAAATATTTTCCCGGTGAGTCTCAGGCAGTGACGAAATATGAGACTTATACCCAGGCAGTGCAGGTGGCTTCTGAATTGCCGGGATTGCCTGCTGGAGTACTGGGACCCTATAGCCTGGAACAGAATGCTGCCACAGAGACAGTTTCAGACTTCCATAAGGAAGGCGCTGCAATGCAGAAAGCCTATGAGGAAGCGGGCGAACGTTATGAGACTCTGATGACGGCACCGAGAAGCGATCTGGGAGACAGCATCCGGAAAGCATTTTCTAATGTAGATGATATTCTGACAGATATGTCATTAGAAAAAACATCGGAAAATCAGCGGGCTGTCCGGATCCTGGCATATAACAATATGGAAATTACACTGGAAAATATCGAGAAGGTCAAAGAAGCTGACAGACAGGTCAGCGCAGTAGTGGACAGACTGACACCGAAAAATGTGTTACAGATGATCCGGGATGGTGTAAATCCTCTGGAGAAGACCTTTGACGAACTGGAATCCTATTTTTCACAGAACCCCGAAAGCTATGAGGAAGAAGTGGAGGACTACAGCCGTTTCCTATATCAGTTGGAACGGAAAAAGGATGTTACAGAAGAGGAACGAAAAGCGTATATTGGAATTTATCGAATGGTGCATCAGGTCGAGAGAGAGGATGGCGCAGCAGTAGGCGCGGTAGTAAATACCGGTGCAGATTTACAATTTTCCACTCTGCTGACGGCAGCCAGGAGCAGAAGGGCTTCTCATATGGACTGGAAAGTGTCGGAGGATACCGGGCTGACACAGGAGATTCATTTGTCCGAGAATAATATATCTGAACAGATTCGGATGGGTATGGCAAAAGAGGTTCTGACAGAGGTGTCAGATGATGGCGAAAGCAGAGCAGCGTATGACCGGGAAGGACTGCAGCAGATGCGTGAGGCGGGAAATACGGCACCGGAAGCCGCAGAACTACTGAAAAAAGGAGAAGTTTCCATCAGCGCGTCGAATCTTTTGGCGGCCCAGGCACTTATGGATGATCCGGCGGAGATGTTTGGCAATCTGCGCAGATACAGAGAAAAGTATCGGCAGGAAAAAGAAATGCTGCAGACAGCAGGCAGCGAAGTGCCTGCCGGGACAGAAACTTCCGAACTGTGGGAACAGCTGGATCAGCAGAATTTTGCAGAGGATTATCGGACCATGCTTCAGAATACGGCAGAAGATGTGGAGACTATGAGTCTGGAACAGGCGGATGAACATCTGGATGTAAAACAGCTGCAGCTGGTATACAAGCAGCTGCGCCTTGCGGAGAGCCTTCAGGCGAAGCAGGAATATTTTCTCCCGATGTACATGGGCGGGCAGCTGGCGGGAGTCCATCTTACCTTACAGCAGAGAGCCGGAACTGCCGGTGCTGTGGAGATCCGGGTGAATGTCGGAGAATGGAC
>ERZ791731.370-NODE-370-length-27132-cov-4.2412_pt1 | contig 27132 bp, 27 predicted proteins | sample MGYA00509954_ERZ791731 | MGnify/ENA primary metagenome ERZ791731 (study PRJEB30046, sample SAMN00715134) | human gut metagenome | study: EMG produced TPA metagenomics assembly of the A metagenome-wide association study of gut microbiota in type 2...
ATCACGCTTCAGCAAAATAAGCAATCCGAATCTCAAAAGAATACCGGCGGTTCTATCGCAACCGGGATTGATGACGGACTCAAATACGGATTAATCATCGGGATTCCACTAATACTCATCATTCTAATATTGCCTTTTTATGTCAAGTACAGACAAAAGAATCCATCAAAGTAAAATATGGGAAATCATGGAGCGTAGGCAGGATGGTAAGCCTATTGAGTTCTCCATTCAATTCTGCAAAAAAAGTACCGGTGAATTGGTAAGCTATGACCGTGCAGTACTAACCTCATTTCATAGTAGCGGAAGCACTATTAATGTACTGCCGGCCGGAGAAGCTACTCCGAGAAAAATCCGCCGTTGCCTTATCACCAAATTCAACAATCTCAAAGTATATTTCTAATGGAACAACAACCACAACAGCCCTCTGTGAACCTTATAATGAAAGGATATGATAGCTATGCCGTCCTGAAAGGTGGGAAGAATGTCATCAAATTCAGCGATAACAGCGACATAGCTACCGACAAGAGTCCGACACCTATTGAAGTTGTGCCCAAAGGTGAAAAGAACCCAATCAAGTGGATACCACGCGGGCGAAATAACAATATGCCGTACGACATTATGAAAAAAATCGGCACCAATGTCACCATAGGCAGTAATGTCGAGTTTAAAAACAAAGTTGTATTTGGTGACAGCATACTTGTCTACCGGAAATTCCGTGATTCTAAAACCGAAAAAATAGTCAAGGAAGAAGTTCTTCCGGACGAACAACCGGAGATTTTCGAGTTCCTTGAAAATAACAACTTCAATTTTGTCCGTATGGAGTTGGCCAATGACCTGGTTATATTCTATGATGGCTACCTGGAGTATATATTCAACAATGATGATAAATCCCCAAAACTTATACAAATCAAAGCTAAGGAATCAACCTGCTCCAGAATCAGCGAGATTGACGAAAATACCGGGAAAAGCGAGTGGCACGGTTATTCCGCCGAATGGCACAAAGGCACACCAACCGATTTGATTGCTACTCCCCTGCTTGACCGACAAACTCCGCTATTCGACCTTAAAAAAAGAATGGGACTTACCCCCAATGATAAAGGAGAGAAAATTATAGGGAAAGAACGCAGATTCATTCATAATCTACGCATCTCCACGCCAGGGCGATTTTATTATAGCCACCCGTATTGGTGGAGCGTTTTCGCTTCCGGCTGGTATGACTTCTCCAGTGCAATTCCTGTTTTCAAGAAATCATTGATCAAAAATCAAATGGCGCTCAGGTATATTGTATATATCCAGGAGTCTTTTTGGGAAAAGTTGTTTGCATCTGAAAACATCGTTAAGGATGATGAAAAGAAAGCCCGCAAAGATAAGTTCCTTCAGGACATGAACGATTTCCTTGCCGGCGAAGAAAATGCCGGCAAAGGCTTTGTTTCTCACTTTCGCTATGACAGGGTAAAAGGCTTTGAAGAAAAGGATATTATCATTACTCCTCTCGAATCATTCTTCAAAGGTGGCGAATATATTGAAGACAGCGAAGAAGTCAGCAATATGATGTGTTACGGCATGGGCGTACACCCTTCAATTATCGGTTCTGCTCCAGGCAAAGGCAAAAGTATCAATGGTACAGAAGCGCGGGAACTCTTCACCATCGAACAGGCATTAATGAAAATGTACCAGGATGCAACTCTGGAACCTCTATATTTTGCAAAAACAATGAATAACTGGCCAAAAGATATCTATTTCTCCGTGACTAACTGTCAGCTCACCACACTTGACAAAGGTACCGGAGCAACTAAGAATACAGGTTTAACCTCAGAAACGGAACAAAAATGAATGCACTTATCCCTGATATTGACACTCTTAAAAAGGTAGTAAAGATTAATTCTTCATTACCTTATGAATCAATCGAACCATATATTGAAGATGCACTGGACATATACATCAAACCGTATATTGGTAAATCAACAATCAACAAAGCTAAGGAACCGAAAGAATCCGAACTGTATAATAAACTACTCCGTGCGCTCGGCCCGTTAGCCCTGATGCTTGCATCTGACGAACTAGGTGTCATGTTCGGAGATACGGGTATCACCGTCAGCAACGTTCAAGGACAACGTTCTCCGGCCAGTGATACAAAGATTGCCGCCGCTAAAAAGAATCTATGTTTTCGCGGAATGCAAGCACTCGACCGATTAATAACGTACCTGGAAGAAAACAAAAAAGATTATCCGGATTATGTTACTGATAATATACCTCGTTTCTGTTTCATCCGTAATGCAACAGAATTTCAGGATATCGGCATGGTAGACATTGATTATTCCACCTTGTCCTATCGCATCATGTTCCCTACCATTCGTCAGCTTCAGGAACATAATATTCGGGAAATGATACCGGATAAAGTTTGTGAAGTATTAAAAGAGGCACTTTCAAAAGATACAGAATCGCCCAAACAAAGAGTACTTATTGACTATATCATCCGCTATTTAGCCAACAAGACTGCAGAGTTATATACTTCACAGAAAACAACCGAACAACGCGTAGCCGGCAGAACGATTGAATACACTCCCACCATTCGACCAATCTATCAGGATCCGGACGCAAACGGCAATTTCTTTGCAGAACAGGCAACCTATTATTCAGGAAAAATACACACCTATCTGATTGAAAACGCAGGAGAGCTGGGAGTTGAAACAACATCTCAGACTATTGACTTCAACTCTAAAGAAAAGAAAATATTCACCTTGATATCATAATACTATGCATACAATACAAATCAATGATGATACATACACCCTTCCTGAAAGTTGGGATGAACTTACTCCGAAACAACTTCTTTACCTGGTTAAACTAACAAAATCAGATATACCGGTAGAACAAGTCAAGATATACATGATGCTTCATTGCCTGAAAGCCCATGTATGCCGACACAAGAAAATATTTAAAGAGTACGTACGTATCAAAATTGGGCAAGAAAGTCCAACAGTCCGTTTCTACATCCATCGCCATAGCTATCTTCTTCATCCGGAAGAAGTATCAATGCTTGCCAACTTGTTTGACTTCCTTATTTGTTCGGAAGAAGATAGTTCATTGCCCATGCGCAAATACTATCACCTGACACCAGATCTGACAACCAACCCATATCCAAACATTCATTGCAGATTCCGGAAATTCACCGGCCCTGAAGATCAATTGCTCGACATCACCTTTGAGCAATTTATGTATTTACAAACCTATCTTGACGCTATGCGTTCGGATCCAACAAAGCTCGATCACCTACTAGCCTGCTTGTGGCATCGTGGCAAAGTATTCGATATTAATCAATTAGACAAAGATGCCGCCATTCTGCACCATCTTCTTGAAGACAGGAAAGTAATTATGTATTGGTATATTTTAGGCAGTCTTTCATACATGGCCGATTCCTATCCCCGCATATTCTCTGGAGAAGGCAAAGGTAATAGTTACGGTCGTGTATTTGATTCACAGCTCCGTCTTCTTGATTCACTTGCACAATCAGACATGACTAAAAAGCCGGAAGTCCGGAAAGGTCTTTTACTTGATGCCCTGTATTCGATGGACGAATCAATTCGTCGCAGGGAAGAAACCGAAGAAAGTCTTAGAAATAGATAAAAGTTTGTCAGTAACAAACAATTAACAGATAAAAGTTTGCGACTAACAAACTTTTTCATATATTTGCAGAGTCAAACAAACGCGGGTGACGTCCGCATAAGTTCTTTATATTATGGAACAATTGTTCAGAGCTATCCTAGAGATAGCAAAAGCGAATCCATCAGGATTCACGGTTGACCTCACAACCTTAAAAAAGGTCACAAAAGGTATTTCAGTCGCCTATCTTGAGACTCAAGACAGTTTCGGAGAAGAAGGATTGAAAAGAGTTCTTAACCATGCTTTGATGCACGAAAAGAAAGTCGGTGGATGGCTTAACGAAGAAAACAATCAGTTTTACTTCGACTCCATCAGGATTTTCACCAATCTCGAAGAAGCCAAGCAATTCGGACGTGAAAACAAACAGATTGCTATTTTCGACATCTCGCATATGAGACTCATCAAATTGTGATCCGGAGGGGCGAAAGCCCCTCCATTACAAAGCATATTGCATTATTAAATACCCGATTATCAAATCGTAAATTGATGAATTATGAAGAATTTAGACTTACTACCTCTCTCTGCCGAGAGTAAAAAGCGAATTGATGAATTCGCAAAGCAGTATCAACGTTATGGACATATATCCATAGAAGTAGTTTCTTACTCCGATGGTCGATTAATCGTCCGTGCGGAACAAAAAGACTTAGTTAATGACAAGTTCCTTACTAAAAAGGAGCTGACCGAACGTGTGCGGGAAATGTTCAAGGGAGAAATCCCTGATGACTGGAAGCTGACTGTATCGGCTGTAAACTTTGACCGTAAGGATATCGACAGTATTACTGTTGATTGGGTTAAAAAGCGTATGGAAAAGCTAGGATTAAAAAGTAAACACCTGAGCAATTATACAGGCATTGACAAATGCACCGTATCCTCTCTCCTATCTGGCGACAAGGAATTAACAAAATGGCATAAAGTAGCCCTCTATTACTTCTTTAAGTATTATGAGATAGCCAACTTTTAATCACATATTACTTTTATACGAAAAAGCGGAGCAAAAACTTCGCTTTCTTTTTGTTGCATTTAGAAAAAATTGTACCTTAGCACTCGCCAAATAATTATACAAAACATGAATCCCTTTTCCTCGTGTAATCCGTAAAATCGGATTAAAGTCTATGTAAACCTTTTGGCACATGACGATAAGGGATTCACCTATTAAAACATTTAGTAAAGAGATGACAGGATTAATCATCGAAATTTGCATCTTCCTATTTTTGTGTGCATCATATATATACTATCATATATCGACAAAGAAGCGCACATTAAAAATGCCTGTTACATTCGCGCTAAACGAAAAATATCTCGAAGAGTCTCTCATATTTATAAAACGACTATCAAAAGGGCTTAAAAAACCAATTTATATCGATTGTCATGATTTAAAGAATATATCAGAGGAGGCTTACATTATATTCATTGCAAAATTAGAAAAAGAATCCTTACAACCAAATAAGAATTTATTTATACTAAGTCCCAAAATATTAGAAAAAAAATTAGATACTGCATACTATGCACACAAATATTCAAACATAGATGAAATTGTTTATGAAATTGAAAAATTTGATGAAGATAATCCAGAAAATCTTCGCGAATATCTCAAGTTTATTTCATCGACTGGCCTAAAACTGTTACGCCACCATAGATATAATATTAGAAAAAAAACGCAAATGTCTTTAGTTCACAAAAATGAACAAGTAACAGACAAAGAACTAGAACGTTCAAAACTTATTGATGTTAACTTAATAGCGGAATTCACGCAGGAATTAAAAAGTAACATTGAAATAGAAGATACATTTGAACCACTATATGATTTGCTAGTTGAGTTAATTGGAAATGCAGCAGAACATGGTATCAAAAACAAAAATATAAATTGGTGGATACATAGATATTCAGACATACATACACAATCAATGCACTATGTTTTTGTAGACATGGGGGGAGGGATTATTAATTCATATAAAGAATCCATGTTATTAACTAAAGCAGAAATGAGTTCCGAGAAAGATATATTACTAAATGCCTTAAAAGGTAGATTAGGTTCTACGACTCGACAACCAGGAAGAGGTAATGGAATGCCACTTATTTTAGAAAATATAGAAAAAGAATGGATATCTAACTTTTTTTTAATAACAAATAGTGTATCTTTGCGTTATGTAAAAGGAGATTTTAGGATTCGCAATACTCCTTTTTTTATTGGTACATATTATTCATGGTCAATAAGTAAACACAATTATTTACAATGGAAAAATTCTCTATCACAATAGCAAGTGACTACAGTCGTATTCTTGGGGGTAGATGGAAATCTTTAGGAGAATTTTCAGGCGAAGATTTCTATGAGACCAAATTATGTCCTGAATTTGAGAAAGCTTTTAGGCATTCCGAAAAATTACATATATATTTAGATGGAGTGATTTCATATCCTCGCTCTTTTTTAGATCAATCTTTTGGAGAGTTAGCACGTCAAAAAGGAGCATTAAATGTTTCAAACACTATCATTTTTCATACCAATAATTTCAATTGGGTCATTGATTATATCAGAAATCAAATATGGAAAAAATAATAAAGAGAAGTTTGATTATCCTTTTAGTCATTTGCTCCTCATTTTTACTTATACATTTTATACGCTTATTTTGTGGTTTCATATTTATAAGTGAAATAGATTATTCAGTCAATGCTTTTGAATATATAAGTCTTATTATTACATCCTTTTTAACAATATTGGTTGCATGGTATATTACCAAAAAACTGACGGAACAACGTTTTGAAAAAGATTTTTTAATCAATGACCTTAAGTCCATCGAAAGTATAGTTCATGATATAGAAGACATTTTAGAAACTTCCTCTAGCATCAATATTACGCACATGGCATCAAAAATAAATTCTATTTTCATGCTAAAAAATAGAATGAAAGAAGCCATTGAACTAACAAGTCTTTCCGACACAAATATCATTCCATTGGAAAATAGTATAAATGACTTATTCACTTCTGCTACAGACTTTGATGCTTTAGACATTCCTATTTCTAAGGTTGATGTTCCCGAAATCCAACAACGCTGCAGCAACCTAATAAGAGAAACGCGTAACTTAATTATAGATATTAACCATAAATAATTTTATTTTTTTCATTACAAAAAACACATTAATAATGGAGGTATATTTTTTCCATAACAAATAAAACTATAATCTATGAAATGCAAACTTGAAAAATTAGAGATCCCAAAAGAACAGCCTTTCAAGAACTGTAAACTGAATCGTGAAAAATACGCAGAAATCCTTAAGACCATTATCACTACATATGAAAAAGGTTTTGTCTTGGCTATAAATGGCAGATGGGGAACAGGGAAAACTACATTTGTGGAAATGTGGAAAGCATATCTTGAACTAGACGGCTTCCACACATTATACTTCAATGCTTGGGAGAATGATTTTATTTCAGATCCCCTTGTTGGATTACTTGGAGAACTAAAAAAAATAAGTTCACAGAAAAAAGCAGAAGACACGTTATCATCTATTATAAGTTCAGCAGGAAAAATCGTATTAAAAACAGCCCCCTCAATATTCAAAGGAGTAGTAAAAAAACATGTAGGTGAAGAAGTCATTGAGATCCTTTGTGATGGTATCGAAGAAGGAACTTCAATGTTGAGAAAAGAAATAGAAAACTATGAGAAACAAAAATATAGCCTGAAAGAATTTCGAGAAGAGTTAGAAAAATATATAGATGAGGTTTGTAACAAGGAACCGTTGATATTTATCATCGATGAACTTGACCGATGCAATCCTCATTACGCAGTAAAAATTTTAGAAAGAATAAAACATCTTTTTAATATACCTAATATTGTATTTGTCTTATCTATAGACAAGGAACAATTAAGCAACTCCATACGTGGATATTACGGCAGCGACCTTATAAATGCCAATGAATATTTGAAGAGATTTATCGATATTGAGTATACTTTACCCGATCCCGATGTGGAAAGTTTCTGTAGATATCTGTTTGATTATTATGATTTCGACACAGCCTTTTATTATACCCAAAATCAAACGCTTTATCACGGAGCAAGTGATATTGATGATTTCTTAGTAACAGCAGCATCTATTTTCAGATACAAGAAATTAACTCTAAGACAAGTTGAAAAGGTTTTTACTAATATTCGCTTATCCTTAAATATGTTTAGTAACAAGGATAATATGCATACCGATTTATTATATTTGCTAACTTACCTTCGAATTTGTGAGTCAGATTGCTATGAAAAAATAGTTCGCAAAGAGTATACGGTACAAGAACTCATCTATCAAATTGAAAAAATCTTCCCTAAGCAAATATTTGAGATTAATACAAATAATATTGACACTCCCAATCTACGCTTTTATTTTACTACAGCATTGTTGTTAAACACTTATTGGAGAAACCAATTCGGAACAAATGATAATAAGCAATTATTAACTAGTTTAGAAGAAGATGCAAAAATATCCTTCAACGTGAACATTATTAATGAAGTTCATCTAACTAGTGCTTTGAAATTTACCAATTCCAACACAACTATTAAACCATTAGAATATATTACGACTAAAATTAATCTATTAGAAAATCTTCAAACTTAACAGTTATTTCAAAAAACAGAATAAATACAAACAAATAATTTATCTTTGTTGCCATAACAAATAAAGCTACACATGGAAACAAAAAAATTAACGGCTGCCGAAAGCACTCTAGCAGCTATGTCAAAAACAGTGTTAGTATTAGGTACTACAGGTTCAATCATTATCTTTTTCTCGTCATGTATTGCGTGGGAATATTCAAGATACTCCGGAGGTATCGTAGGAGTAGATGGAATCAACTGGTTAGGATTCCCTTCCCTTATTTATTGCATTATGGGAACCTTGATCGGTTGGTCGTTACTTGCTATTCTTGTTGAAATTGCAATCAATACCCAGGTGAACAACTCTCAAGCTAATTGGAAAAAAGACTTTGCTGTGATGATAGCTGTTGGAGAAAAAGGGAAGGCTAAAGAAATTCTTTATCGTGGCATCATGGAATCAGAAGAGTTTAAGCAGGTATTAACCGGTGGGAATGAAAATTACCACAAAGAATGCATAGACGCTTTAAACAAAAAATACGGCGAGTATCTAAATGCTATTGGAGAAGATGCATTCATTAATATCGATGAGAACAAAATCTATAAAGCATTTAAAAAATAATATTTTCCAAAACTTCGCTTTGCTGTTTCAAATATTATCCTCATATTTGCAGCAGCTAAAACCCATCGTGAGGTTCACGAACGAAGAGCAACGGATAATGCTCAATACGAAATTGGGCTATTTTTATGTCCATAAGTTTACTATCGGCATGTATGTCATTAGTAGATTCATATACGAAATAGTAGAAGCTTATTTATAAACAAATACGGCTGCCTTTCCTATTACTTTAGTCTCTTCGGAGTGAACTACGGTGGGTTTTTAGCGAAACGGGAAAGTGCAGCCGTTCTTGTGCTTCCGCCAGTTGAGCGGATTCTCAACTAAAATGCTAAAAACCCATCGTATGAAACAAAAAATCCTTGGCACAAACTACGTGCCTTCATTCCGTGCAAACGGGACAGACCTAAACACGCTCCAGGAGCGTTACTTCCGTGAACTGAAAAAAGACTGCGCTATCAACTCCGCATCAGACGCCTACTACGTCTCTGCAATAGCCTGCTTCTGCCTTACTTTCATCTTTCCGCCTGCCATAATTGCCGCGGCTCTTTGTGTCTATCGAGCTAAGAAGTGTCAGAAAGGAGAACAGCCATGACACCAACAGAAATCAATGGTATCATCCTCACCGATGACTGCATCTCCTCAATTAAAGCCATCCAAGAAGGAGAACACTCCTGGATGGAAACAACACTGGAAAAAGCTATTGACCTGGCTCTTGATATTGATTCGCCGGACATTGATTCAGTTAATCGTCTAACACTCATTTCTGAAATCAGAGTCATCAAAAAGCATATCCAATCAATAAGTAGTATTCAACATCCTAAAAAATAACATTATGAATAGACATGAAGCACTTCAATTAGTAAACAAGCTGTTGGATCCAACAGTTTCAATGGACGAAAAGCAGCAAGCAGCCGCACAACTTTCTGAATTAATTCGTATCTTGCTTCCCGAACCTGATAGTGAAGAGCAACAATGATATTAACGATAGTAACCATATCTGGAATAGTACTTCTGTGCCTGGCATTCTTTAAAGCCTCGCACTCGATCCTGGCAAAAGTATTTTGGCTTCTGCTCATGTTCGCCTTGTTAGCACTATTCCTACTCTTCTAACTTATCATTTTGTCCTTTATAGCCCGCCTGCAGCGGGCTATTTTTGTCTCCATAACCTAAACATTACACAGTTATGGAGTATGATCATTTTGCTTTTGGTGAAGCGCTTGCTTCATCTCTCAAGGACATTTCCCACACCACACAAAAGAAAAGGTTCTTCACAGCTTTCGGTCTGGAAGACCTAACAACCCTTGATGATAAGCTATCGTCTGTTTCCGGAACAATCCTAATTGCTGTCGATGGTTGTGAATCCGAATCCGAAGACAACGGAGCCGATGGGCTGAATGATAAGCAAGTCTACTCATTCATTATTGCCCAAAACACAGTCTCCGGAAATCCGGAAACAATCAACCAAGCAGCTAAACAATGCAAGAAGATATGCAAGCAAATTCGAAACAAATTGCTCAAGGACATTCAATATGTAGACCGCAATACTCAAATAAATGGTATTGGGCCTATCGGTGATAACTTCTACGGTACTGTACTTACTTTCTTCGTAAATGTTCCTGAAGAATTCTTCGTTGACTCAAGCTATTATCTATAATGGGATACTACAAACGACTATCAGACAAGAAATCAGAGGTCAGACGCTATAACGCCGCCCGAAGAAAAGCAGATAAGTTATCTTCTACTCCCACTTCCCGACTTATCCAGATGGAAACCATATCCGAGGTAGAACGGTATAGCATGGCACAAGATGCAGACCGACTTACTGCATTCAATAAAGAAATAGAGCAATGGCAAGATTCCGTAAGCAAGCAGCTCAAAGCCACCATTGCATCCCGTAGTTTACGTATCGCCCGTGAATTACAACCTAAAGCCTATACCGATAAATACGGATTAATCAACAGACTCGGTTTCTCATTTCCCCGGCATGGTATCTATATTCATAAAGGCGCCGGCCGTGGCCAAGGTGGTTTCACAGGAAGTAAATGGAGCTACCTGAAGCGAATCAACGGAGTGGAAATCAATACAAGTATCATCCGGCATACTAACCCCGCATCACTGGGCAAACAAAACGGAGGCAACCGGCAGGCCTATCATTGGTTTGATCCAGTTCTCAAAAATCGCCTTCCGGAGCTTTCTGATATCTGCATGCGCTATTTCGATACCATGCTCATCGACGCAACCAAAATATATATTGAAAAATAAAGCCTTATGAACGACCTAAACCGAAGTATCAAAATATTCATTGACGGAACTGAAGCGTCAGCCGGAGTCAAAAAGATAGAGGACGCTATCTCACAGTTAGAAAATAAGATAGGTTCTCTTGACAAGTCAGAGTCTGGGTATGCCAGAAAATCTAAAGCTCTTCAAAAAGAGTTAGAAAACAAATACAAAACCCTCAACACTTACAAACAGAAAGTTGCGGAGACCGACCGGATTCTAAAAAACCTCTCCGGAGCAACCTATGATGAATTGTTAGCAGTCAGCCAACAAGTCCGTAAGGAACTTCGTGCTGCAGTTCCTGGTACAGAGAAGTACAATGCAGCTTTGGAGCAAAACAGGCGTGTCACTGAAGCAGTAACCCGTGCACAAAAGAATATGCGTGTAGAAGTTGGATGTCAAGCTTCTCCAATGGGTAAAGCCGTGGAGATGTTTAACAAGTATGCCGCCGTTGTCACTACTGTTATAGCTGCAGTGACAGGATTAACCCTAAAGCTAAATCAGCTTCGCGAAAAACGCAATGAACGAGAAGATGCCAAAGCTGATGTCGAAGCATTAACCGGACTTTCGAAAGATAATATCAATTGGCTGGAACAAGAAGCTATCCGACTTTCCACTTCAATAAGTGATTCCGGTATCCGGATCCGACAATCGGCAACGGAAATTCTCGATGCCTATAAACTGGTCGGTTCTGCCAAACCAGAACTACTTTCTAACAAGGAAGCCTTGGCTGCCGTAACAGAACAAACACTCATCCTGGCGTCTGCTTCAGGAATGACATTGAAAGATGCGGTAGACGCCGTAACTCTCTCACTCAATCAATATGGAGACGGCGCTGATCAGGCAGCCCGTTATGCAAATGTAATGGCAGCCGGTTCTAAATATGGAGCTGCTGCAGTTGAATCTGTTACTAATGCAATAACCAAATCCGGTGTTGCCGCTTCATCCGCTAACATCCCCATTGAACAGTTAGTCGGTACTATTGAAACTTTGGCAGAGAAGGGTATCAAAGATGAAATCGCCGGTACCGGTCTAAAAAAATTCTTCCTCACACTTCAAACCGGAGCTGACGATACAAATCCTAAAATCGTAGGACTGGAGACTGCACTGGATAACCTGCAAAAGAAACAATTATCTGCCGCTAAAATCAAAAAGATGTTTGGTGAAGAAGGATACAATGTTGCTTCTGTCTTGATCAACGAAACAGAAAAAGTTAAATACTACACAGAAGCCGTCACTGGCACTAATGTCGCTCTGGAACAAGCAGCCACCAAATCCGACACAGCAGCCTCTAAACTTGCCCAGGCAAAAAACAAAATGAATGAAATGGGGATGGAGTTGATGGAAAAGCTGAATCCCGCTATTATCAGCACTGTGAGCGGTACAGTTAACTGGACTAGAAAGCTCATAGACCTGATCGGATTCATGACTAAACATTCCGGTATTGCCATCACATTAACAACAGCCATCATAAGCTATTATCTAGCTGTGAAAGTTGCAGAATTCTATGAAACCAAACTTAAAAATGCCAAGTTACTGAGCATTGCTACTGATAAAATATCAGAGACCTGGAGTAAAATTCGATTGGCATCCATACTCGCATTGTCTGCTGCAAAATATGCACTGGCCGGAAATACTCAAATGGCTACTGCAGCCATGCAACGGCTTAACGCTACAATGAAGGGAAATACAATTGGAATCATTATTTCACTATTGGCCACAGCAGCTATGGCAATCTACCAATTTACCAAACGCTCCAAAGAAGCGACTGATGTACAAGAAAAATTTCAAAGTGAGTTATTGAAAGAACAACGTTCTCTCAATAATTTGTTCGATGCTCTTAAAAGAACAGGAGAAGGCACCGAAGACCGCCGCCGGCTGATTAAAGCTGTCAACGAAACCTATGGTCAGTATCTTCCACATCTTCTCACTGAAAAGAGTTCACTTAACGATATCAATGATGCTTATAAACGAATCAATGGTTCACTGCAAACTCAAATTGCCCTCAAGGTAAAGAATGCAGCAACAGACGAAATTGTCACTGATGCCGTAGAAGAACAGGCAACAGCCCTTGAAGGTATTCGTAAAAGAGTAGCCGGCTCTCTTGGAAACGGACAAATTGTTAATCTAGTGATTAATGACCTGAAACAAACTACCTCAGAATTTCAGAAAGCCGGTATGACCTGGCAAAAAACATGGGAACAAGCATATAGTAATATTAGTAACAAGTACTTTAAAGGACAGTCTCTTAGTAACGAGATGGGCGAATACATAGAAGATTATGTCAAAAGTGTATATAATATGGAGAGGAAAATCGCTCAAACCGAAGCTAAATTTCGCCCTTTCTTAGATCGTATCAACAACAGCCTTCTCCCGGAAACTGTAATCACCGGAGACAAACCTGACGGTGACAAAACAACACCTGAAGACGAAGATGAAAAGAAAAAGAGAATAAAGAAGGAGATTGAGGAAGAGAAAAAGCTATATACTCAAAAGCAAGCATTCTTAAAAGAGATGTACCTGGAAGGTGGGGATGAAACTCTACAGACAGAAAGACAGTTTCAGAAAGAAATGGAATGTATTCAACTCGAACACCTGAAACGTTCTCTGAAAATAGCAGGTACCAAGTCCAAAGAAGGCATTGACATTCAGAATCAAATAAATGATCTGAAACTCAAGATGCAAAAGGATCATGCTCAAGAACTACTCAGCGAAGAAACAGCGCAATATGAACAACAGCAACAGGACTTAAAAGCCCTGTATGCTTCCGGAAAAGATGAGAATTTAAGTTCTGAAGCAACATATAATGATGCAATGGAACAACTTACTATCATGCATCTCGAACGAATGCTCTCTATCGTCGGTCTGAATGCCGAACAACGAAAGCAAGTTGAGAAACAACTTCTCGATTTCAAAGTAAAATGCATGAAAGAAGAACAAGCCGCACATGCCAAGGCAAAAGACGCTGAACAGAAAAAAACTGCTGCACAAACCAAGAAAGAACAACAGCAATACCAAGAACGTCTGCAAACATACAAACAGTACGGCTCGGCACTTGGTTCCGCAATGGGTAACATCATCTCCGGACAAGAAAATGCAATGCAAGGCTTTGCGGATACAATGATTGATATTGTTTTCGATATACTAGGAAAGATTATTGAAGCTGAGATTATAAAAGCAACAGCTACTGCCACCGGTGCTGTAGCCAGGTCTACCGCCGAAGCAATGGCTATGCCTGATTCAGTTGCATCATTCGGAGCTTCCGGAGCAGCGCGTGCAGCCATCCTTTCCGGTCTGATTATGGCAGCACTTGCAACCGCCAAAAGTGCCCTGAAAGGAATGGTTAGCGGTAAACATTCATCCAGTTCTTCCGATTCTGAAACATCTTCATCCGATACTCCCAAGCGTGCAACCGTCAGTGTATCTCAATGGGCTTCCGGCCGGTACGATGTTATCGGTGAGTCCGATGGCAAGAACTATCGGAACATTCCTTATATTGGCCACACGCAAACCGGTATTGTTCGACGTACTTCTCTAGTATCAGAGAATGGTGCAGAATTAATCATAAACGCAGAGGACTTATCCCGATTACAAAAGCATATAAACTACCCTTTAGTATTAAGTGCGATTGAAGATGCCCGTAATGGCCATGTCCCCCAACGCGCTTCAGGTAATTATGCAGCTATAGACTATTCCATTCCAAATAGCCAAGATGCCCCTGAAGCTGATATGTCAGCAACCGAACTAGAGAAACTTATAAAAGAAATCGGAATACTGATTAATACCCTTAAAAACCTCAAAGCATACGTCTCCCTGCGAGATATACGGAATGCCGAAGAACTAGACGAGAAATCCAAGAAACCATTTACCCGTTCAACTAAATAGCAATTATTATGGCACTAAGAATATCAAACACATCCGGAACTTTCGACTTACCGAAAGACTTCAGTACAGAAATTGAAGATAGCTCACCTATCTATAATGAACGAGGGTCACAGTCCATAGCTGCCACTATCCCCGGTACAAAGAAGAATCTCAATCTAAATAAATATATCAACCGGACTGATATTGATAGTGCGCCGGTTACGGACGAACGTGTGACCATCAGTGACGGTGTTTATCATCGAATCGGCAAGATGAATACGACAAAAGCTTCCGAGAGTGACGGAATCACCTTCAATGTCGGTTTTGGAGAATCCGAATTATACAGCATATGGGAAGATGTTTCCTTGCAGTCCATCACCCTGCCAGTTCTACGACCGGCCGGAGGAGTGTCCGAACTAATACCATATATTATGGAAAACAGAGTAAAGGATGATTCCCCTTTCTGCCTTTTTCCTGTGGCTGTTGCCTGCAATCGCAAAAAAGACAACGATACTGTTACAGATTATCCGGAGTTCATTAATAATTTTCGTGATGGATATTGGTGGCAAGCGCGGACAGAAACTTTTTTCATCAACGGAGAACCTGTAGAGGTAGCGCTTCCGGAAGGATATGGAATTGTTCCATTTATAAAGGTCAGCTATATATTAGAAGCTATCTTCTCAACATATGGATATACTGTAACCGAAAACCCATTTGCCAAGCACTATCAGCTCAGTCAACTAGTCGTGATTAGTAATGCAGCAGACTGTTGTGTAAAGGGAGAATTGAAATACGCTGATCTCATGCCCGACTGCACGATTAATGAATTCATGCAAGCCCTATGGTGCCGCTTCGGTTTGCTTTACTTTGTAGATGGAAACACACGTAAAGTCAGACTTAAATTCATTCGTGATATTCTTAATTCCAAAGCCGCTTCTGACTGGACACTGCAGAAAGCGTCTAAACCAATTATCAATTTTGAAGCTCCCCAACAACTCAAATTATCTGCCGCTACAAATGTGAGGGGGGAAGATCCTAGATGGACGGCAGCTCCTGGTGCTGATTCATTAGACAAGTTCTTGAAACCATATCATTACATTGTTACGACCAAAGGAGATGGATATCTTACCTATTCTACAGATAGTGGCCTATATTATAAAAAAGATAACATAACCGGACGCACTGAATTAGTATCTACAGATTTCTTTCCCTGGGATCGCGGAGCCGACATGGCATATAAAGAGATTACCTCCATTGATGAATTTTTACCTTCCGAACTAGAGCGCTTTAAAGGAAACATATATCAATATATGCGAGTGCCCTATTATCTTTTTGGCAAAGTACATCGATATACCACCATTTCCAGTTCCGATATTGAATTATCGGAGAACTTAAACTACCAAACTCCCCTAGCCTTTTGTTTTTCTCTCTTCGATACAAGAGAGCGGAATACTTATGGTTCACAGATTTGCCTTGATATTTCCGGGAATCCAGTATTACACAAAGAGAACGGGAAAGCTTGTGAAATATCCCTTTTATTTGTAGGAAAATATGGGCTATTCAATCATTTTTGGAAAGAATACGATGCGGTTCTTCGGCATGCTAATCATTATATAGAAACAGATATGCATCTATCCGCCCAACAATGTATGAATCCGGACTTCTCCTCTCCCATTTTATTGGATGGCCAACGAATGCTCCCCGATACCATCCGGTACTCATTACCTAAAAATTCCTCATTTCCGGCAAGCGTCAAATTACGGACTATCAAATTACTCAAACCATTCAACCTGGAAGAAGAACAAAATGTCCCTATTGTAGATCAGAAATACAAATGGGCATTATTCGATAACAAGAATTCAGTCGTAGAAACTGCTATAAAACCGCAAAGAGATGCCTGGAGAGATGAAGCAAACAAGAACGGTAACAGTTTGTATGATCTGCAATACAAAAATGTGTCTACGGATACCGTAGATGTGAAAGTTCCTCTTTCAGTGCCTACTGAAGAAGATTACAATAATAAAAAGGAGTATTTCATCAGGAAAGTCAACTACAGCTTCGACTTATATTACCGGATTAGAGTTTTTATCGGTATAGGGCCCGGCGGAATTGCCCAGTACGATATTAGTGATCCGAAAGGTGGCGTACATTATGATTTGCAATATGACCAATCAGTACGTGCGGAGTTACTATAGAATGTCCTTTATATCTTACGCTATAACTCACAATTTTGCAATATGAATACACCTGAGACTATTACAACAGCAATACAGTCGAATGACATTGAAAAAATGCTCATTGCCTATCAAGAATATACAGAAGACGCATCCGCTACGTCTGATGACCTCTTCATCTTTCTCTCTCACCCAACATCCGAAAGAGAAGAGTTCTTGCATAAGCGCTGTAATTGTGATTACCAGGTACAAGAACAAATCGTTTCACCTAACTATCAAGTAAAATGAGTTTGACTGCAAACATATATCCTGCAAATATGGCATTAACCGGCAATCCTATCAAGTTGTCGATCAATAGCAGTTCTTTGGCTACTTATACCATATTGGTAGGAGAAAAAGAAATATTTACCGGCAGCGGAGAAGGCAATTTCTTCGTTTTCATTCAGGATATACTTGCTGATATAGTGCAACCTGCAGTGCTACATAATGAATCGGACGAGGTTCTGCTGCAAGCAGAGGATTGTTCCCGAAACGTAACCATCAATGTATCAAACAGTGAAAAGAATAGTTCTACAATCTCTCTAAAAGTTTTTATTGGTGGAATCAGCAAACGAATGTTGCGCCATCTAAATGATGAAAATAAAAATGTGTTCATCTGGAAACTGATGAATCCTGCAGGCAACTTCTTCCAAACAACCAGGACTTCTGATAAACTTATCACAATCCGGGAAACAGAAATACGACCTATTCCCTTCATCTATCCCGATGGTGGCGTATTGAGAGTAATTGCAAATGGAACGGAAACCGCCCTAATCGGAGTAGCCGGACAACCGGTTGCCCTCAATCTATATCGTCTCCGGAAACAACTTTTCGACACTCACCATATCCTTGCTTCTGTATTTGAGATTTATGTAGGAGAAACAAAATCCTGCACGATTGTAATTACTCCAGGAACAATAAGCAGAGAAAGGTATCTTCTGCAATTCCTCAACTCATATGGTTCTTATGAGCTAATCGAAATAACCGGTATCGGCAATATCAAACGTGAAGCTGAAAAGGAAAATGCATTCAGCCAGTATGATGAAATCATAGACGACTATGTCGAATCATGGGAAAGACTATCCGGACGTGAATCCATGATTGTAGAATCCGGATATCGCACGAATGACGAACTAATACATCTGATCGATATGTTATCATCTGATGACATCAAACTCCTTGGACTGGACGGACGGAATATCAGAGTAAATGTCACGGCTGAGAATCTGACTAGGGCATCCCGTGCCATCGCTCCGGAGAGTGTTAAGTTATCCCTTCGTTTTGCGGACTCAGAACAGCGTTACACCGGTTCATTCACAGATGATGATTTAGGTTCACCGAGAATACATACCGAACAGTTCACCAAACAATTCAATTGATATGGCAGCCCAACAGGATATCATAGATCAACTGATAGACTATATTGACAAAGCCATTTTGAAGAATAGTGTATCCAACCGGCATGTCGCGACAGTATTATCTTTCTTGAATGAGAAACTGAAAGAAATTGATAATGGAAAATATATCCGAAAAGACCAACCTGACAGTACAGATTTCTTTTTAGAAGCTAATGGTGGTTTAGTTATTCGTAAACAGGAGATTGTAGAAGCCGCCTTTCTGTCTTTAATAGAAGAGAATGAAGATTCACTTGTCGAAGAATTGAATATAAACGGTGAAGTTAGAACACTTGGAGAACTAACAAATGTAAATGCCGATGTTGATACTGCCACACCTGGCTCATTGTTCGTAAAAGGCGATAATTGGGAAGCCGTCCCCCCCGTGATTAGTACTCTGACAGATTATGACAATATGCTTATGCCCGTATTTCATAAGGTTCTGGGTAAATGGATATTTATATCAGTGTCTTCAATCTCCGGCGGTGTAACTCCTACATTGGAATTGGTATTGGATACAGGTATATTAGATGTAAATAAATTAGCGTGATATGGATAAGTTAACGAAAATATTTCAATCGGGCGAAGTGCTGAAAGCACAAGACTTGAATAGTATAAAGGATAAGGTCAACGAATTAGTAGACGATGCCAATGATAGTGGTGTAGCAATAACCGTTGACCCGTCACTTAGTCTCACTTCCATCAATCCTGTACAAAACAAGGCTATAACTGCAGAATTGAATAAGAGGGTTGAAAAAATAGCTGGAAAAGGTTTATCCTCTAACGATTATACGGCTGCTGAAAAACAAAAATTAGCCGGACTTCCTGAACAAGTCTATTCCAAAACGGAGGTCTACCCGAAGTCTGACACATACTCAAAGGAAGAACTGGACGGCAAGTTGTCCGACAAGCCTTCCGGCGTGTTGTCTGTATCTTCAAAGGAGTCTATTATAGGTTCTTTCAAAATGGGTATGGATAATGTGGATATCTATGAAAGAGCTGTAAATTTGGCATCCTTGCCGGTTACTGCAGGAGAATCAAAAGACTTTGTAATAGCCGATGAACCGCTTGGGTATGGACTATACTTTTCTGTCGAATCGTTTTCGGCATCTTCCGGCAAAGGTCTCACATCCTCATTTTTCAACTTCAATTATAGAATAACCGGCTTCTCTATAAACGGCAACCTTCAATCGGTTGTTACAATAGAATGTATCAAGAGTGTTTCTCTCACTGTTAATGCTATCCTTAACATAAGGTATTGCAAGTTCTTCGGGGACGTAGTGGAATTTGACATAGAACTTCCGGATTCCGTGGATAAGCAGGCCGTGTCATTGGAAGTCCCCCCTTTGAAGTTCAACAAGAAAATGGCATTCAGCTACATCACGGATGACAGCTATGCCATCTACCAGTATATTTTCTCTGCCATCAATAAACGGTTGGTTGCAAAGGATTTTAAGCTTCCTGACGGCCGTGTTTTATGTTATCATCTAGGCATGCAGGGAAGACCTGAATTTGACCGGTATGTTTCAAACGGATATTATCCGGAACATTTTGCCCAGTGTACGGACGGAGCCGGCGTGAAACACCGGTACGCCACGACTGTCTCCGCATGGGGCGACAAACTGAAAGACCAGTATATCGGGCAGGATGTCGGAATGCAATGGCCGTGGACATCCGAGAAGGAATTCAAATTCTATTTTGATTTCGGTTTCATGTGCGCTTATCATGACCTGATAGGCTATGACATTGATACGGTGAACACGCAGGAGGAGTTTGACAAGTGCATGGCGGATACGGCGGCATTGTTTAATGAATATGTCGGGCGTGTGCCTAAACTGATGGTTGAACCGAACGGGGATCATAAGTATATAAGTTTCTCCCGCAATAATGATATCGTGCAAATGATTAGCGCACAGTCGGGTGACCCGAGTATACAGAAGGCATATCCTTTCAAGTCGGATTTCTCATTAGCCAAAGAGGATGTGACCGTAGAACGCCTGTTCGCCTATGGTTCCGACATGACGGCGGATAATGACAATCCGCAGTACGCACAAGACTTGTTGGACATTCTCTCCGGGTTCAATGCCGAAACGGACAGGAACACTATATACTGGCTTATCGGTTCAGCCCACCGTAGCTCACACTGGGAAGCCGTATTGATAAAGAAGATACACGAGCTTTACGGGGACATCGGGAATGATTCCCTCTGGTTCCCGACATTGGAGGAGTTCTTCGAATACTGGTATATGAGGGAAAACACGCTGTCGGTGAAGACTGTAACGGAAACGGGGATACACTACAGAATGTATGTGCCTAAAGGGGCTAATTTCTTTTTCAGGGATTTGTCCGTGCTCATATCAGGAATCTCTTCTTTGGAAGGGGTGTCTGTTACATCCGGTGACAATGTGTATGGGACTTCATTCGGAATAAATGACGGCAAGCTGCTGGTCAACCTCGACTTCAATCCGTTGTTGATGGAACGTGTAAACAAGTATGTGGAAGCGTTTGAAGCCGATTACAACAAGGAATACGTGTATGACAACGCATATTATTTTGTCCAGATGCTGAAACCCGGCTTGAAGGAACCTTATCTGGCTAGAATCAATAAATGGGTTTCTCCTCCTGTACTGGAATCGTTCACCATTAATACTGGGGAAGAGCATACGCAATCACAGGATGTGACGTTGAATATCACTTTCTCCGGGCAGCCCCCATCACACTACATGGCAAGCGAAAATGCCGATTTCACCGGTGCTGCCTGGGTGGAATACAAGGAGAATCCGATGTTCCGGCTGAGTGACGGATTTACGTCAAAAACAGTGTACGTGAAGTTAAAGAACGTCTACGGGGAGACGCCTGTTAAATCCGACACCATCACCCTGCTTGAACCGACACTGACCTTGGACACCATCACCGTCAATGGAGGCACAGCGTCCACCGTCGAACGGTCTGTACAGGTAAGCTTCGACTACATCGGATATCCCACGCATTACATGCTCTCGGAAAGCGAAACCTTTACCGGAGCGCAATGGATGGCATTTGATGAAACACCCGTATTTGAACTGTCCGCCACATTCGGAGCGAAAAAGGTATATGCAAAATTGAAGAACGCAACTACGGAAACCGTTGCCCGGTCTGCCGATATCGAACTGATAGATGCCGTTACAGCCCGTCTTAATTCGATATCTGTCAATGATGGCGACGGGGTGACTTCAACGGGCGTCGTGCAAGTGACGTTCAACACCACGAACACCATTACCAAATACAAAATAGGCAAGCAGGAGGAGCTTTTCGATTGTCCGGAATGGATAAACTGGAATAACGCGACTGTACGCTATGATTCCGGCATGATAGAAGGGGAATTGACAGTGTACGCTAAAGTCGGCAACGGCACTACGGAGTCTGATATCAAATCCGATTCCATCAGAATAGTGCAACCTGTCACCGTTACGGCAATCATCTTGGCGGCAGGAGAAGAAAGCTTTGCAGGACTGAATGTCCCGGTGGCATTTACGATTGGGCAGGGGACTCCTACGCATTACCGTCTGGCGGAATCCGCTGACACCATCACTTCTGCTGAATGGATTGCATGGAGTGAGGGAATCTCTTACAGGTTCACCACGAGCGGAAGCAAGACACTGTATGGCCAGGTGAAGAATGAGGTGTCGGAATCAACCGTAGCCAATAGCTCCATAACGTTGTTATCACCGCTGGTAAAAGCAGTGATAGCATTCAATGCGGCAGTCAATAACACCGTGGAGTATTCTGTCGCAAATGGGGATACCATCAACCAGATAGTAATGGCTACGCATTCGGGATATGAGGCCAAGCAACTGAAGGATAGCCAGGGTAACCTGTTACAGTGGTATATAAATTACGATGCCAGCAAATATTCCAACAATGCCATATTTTATCAGAATAGCATGAATAACTATATTTCTAATACGACAGCAAATGATGAGGGAGTATATCCGGCAGCAACTTTCATGAAATGCCAGGCATCAATGAAAAATGTAAGTGATGGTGGCAACAGGCTACGCATCTCATTAAATCTTCCGGCAGGAAGGTATAAGGCGAGAATTCTCTATTCTCCTGCTGACAATTTCCTGCTGGAGGAGAAATACAGGGTCAATTCTTATTATGGTGTATTCGATTGGGAAACAGAGCTGGCGATAGTAAATGTAGGAACGGAAGGTTTCACGGGTAAAGGGAATAACCAATATAATAATGAGTTTGAGTTTACTGTATCCGGTAACAGACGTGACATTGACTTCGCGGCATGGCAGGAAGGTTCGCCCGTTCAGGGTTCCAGGCCAGGAATGAATTTAATCGAGCTCACAAAACTTTCTTAATATATGGCAATACTAAGTAACGGTAAATTTTACGGCTTCCTTTGTTCGGTCAAGGAAACCGGGCGGAAATTGGCTAATGGAGTTAAAGAGTATGTGGAAGATTTTGTGTCCGGATTTGCAGGGCATGGGTGGAGACTTTGGGAGTATGTGACTGGCAAATGGAAATTAGAGATTGATACTATCGTTGTCCGTGAAACTATGCTTGTTTTTGAAATGCTTGTCTCAAAAATACGTGCTATCATCGGTGCGCAAACGATTAGTCAAGGTCATGGGAAGGTAAAATCCGTTCGTGTCTCGGATGATGGCACAGAATATCTTATCGAGTTGGAAGACGAGGATGTGAGCATTGTTGCTCATGATTTTATACGCTGTCAGACGTTTACGGGTGATAAGACAAAGCTTTTTCATGTGGAAGTCTCTTCTGTCGATGTAGAAACAAAAACTTTGCACGTTCCTTTATCCGAGTTTGATAAGGATGAATCGGGCAATGTGCTTTACCCCCCTGTATCGGGCGATGAGTTGGTGCAGTTCGGTAATTCACAGAATAAGGCTCGTCAATCTGCCATCTATCTTCATGCTGATGAGACAGGACAACCGGCTATTGATGTGATGTTTGATATTGATTCAAAGAATTGGGATGGTAAAGTGAAGGTACGCGTCGGCGGCGATATTCCTGATAGCGGAGGTTTGAAAGGTTTCTACTGTGAAAACGGCATGATAAAAGGAGCTGACTCAAACGGGCACACAGTGTATTGCATCTATCCTGACGGTACAGCTGAATTTGGTGACGGCTCCGCGAAGTTCTGTACTGACAAGTCCGGTTATATTGCTGATGGTGCAATAGCATGGCAATGGGATGAAACAATAAAGAGATGTGTATGCACTATGAAGGATGTAGTTCTCACCTGGGATAATCTATCTGATGATGCAAAAGAAAATCTGAAAGGTGATCCGGGTAAAGACGGTCAAGATGCAAACCTTCTTCCTTGGATCGAGAAATGGAATGGATACGCAACCGAATTAGGAGAAGAGTATATCGTTACTCCTAAGATGTTCAGTGGTATACGTTCTACTGATGGAAAACTGACTGGAATAGCGCAAGGAAAGGATTGTTTAACCGATAAAACAACTGGCGAAAAGCGTACTGGCATATTTGCTCTTGTCGACAATGAGATTGTTTTTTCGCTTGACCCTATAAATAAAGAATATTTATTCACAGGACAAGTTAAAATCTCAAATGGCAAAATTGTTCTAAATCAAGATGGAAGTGGACATTTGGCAAACGGAAATATCAAATGGGTGACCGATGGAAACGTGACAGTAAAAGCTAATATTTCATATCCTAGTTATCAGTTTAATTGTGATAGCATCGATTATTCAATGAAAATAATTGATTTGACACAGTCATATAATATTTTATTAGGCGTTGATAGAATATCCGGTTATGAAGCAGTTTGTATGATGCCAAATCCTAATGATTTCCCGGATATTGAAGTTACGATTTATTCACCAAACATAACAACAAGATCTAGTCCATCATATTTTATCAGAAATTATAATGGGGAAGACTTTATGTACAATCGGAAAAGCTTTGATTCCTCTTTAAGATTCAACGAAATTGATTGTACAGGTGTTGTTGTAAAATTTAAAAGTTTGAATGTAAACTGGGTTAGCAAGCCTACTTACGGATGGTTTTTGATTAATATAAATGAAGTTGGTACGAAATATTGTACAACGGATAAATTTACAAAAAAATGAATATAGCTTATGAAACAATTAATAAACGAATACCTCGAATGGTTGACGGATATCAATCGTTCGAAACACAAAAAGTAGTATGGAGTTAAATGAATGGCTAACAATACTCGGAGCTTTGGGCGGATTCGAAGCTATCAAATGGATAGTTAACTTCTACGTTAACCGGAAAACAAATACCCGTAAAGAAGATGCGGCAGCAGGCAGCAGAGAACGAGAATGAGAGAAAACAAGTCGCCTGGTTGGAAGAACGTATCGCTCAACGAGATGCGAAGATTGATGCTATCTACGTTGAACTCTGGCAGGAGCAGGCGGAGAAACTTCAACTCATTCACGATAAACATGAGTTGGAACTTCAACTGAAAGAAGCCGAGATAAAGAAGTGTGATGCCGCGGATGCTCCAACCGACAGCCGCCAAGTGATTATTAATAAAAAATAGGAGGAAAAGAAATGAAAACTATTGATGCAATTATCATCCATTGCTCTGCGACACGTGCCGGGCAAGATTTACGTGCAAAAGACATTGACCGGATGCACAAACAAAGAGGGTTTAACCAAATCGGTTATAACTTCGTCATTGACCTTGATGGAATGGTAGAGAATGGGCGGCCGCTTTCCATCGACGGAGCGCATTGTAATACCAAAGGTTTTTCGGAATCTTCGTATAACAGGCATTCCGTTGGTATCTGTTATATCGGTGGCTTAGATGCAAACGGAAAACCGGCAGATACGCGTACTCCAGCTCAGAAAGCTAGCCTGCGCCAGTTAGTAAGCAAACTTTGCAGAGAATATCCCATTATAGAAGTGTTAGGCCATCGAGACACTTCACCAGATTTGAATGACAATGGTATCGTAGAACCTAGCGAATGGATTAAGTCCTGCCCCTGTTTCAATGCGGCAACTGAATTCGGTTATTCCCCCACAGTAGTCATACGCTCTTAAAACAGAATTAGTACGAGCCGTACAATACTTTGTACTAAAGTGTACAAAAATTGTACGCTCGTTTTTCTTTGATTTTCAGAATGATAATCATCCACCGTACAAATGTACAGTTTAAAAAGCAAAACAGTTAAAGCACTGTACTCCTTCTTGCTTGCTTTCGTTTAAGACATGTGCATATACCAAAGTTTCTTTCAGATCTGAATGTCCTAGTATCTCTTTCAAAGACGCTATATCTTTTGTTTTACGTAGAAAAATAGTAGCAAATGTATGCCTTCCGACCTTATGGGTAATATTCTTCCCTATTCCGGCGATTACCGCTATCTCTTTCAGAAATCGGTTCATTGTTTGGTCGGCCGGCAACTTCTCAAATACAGGACCTTTCTTTCTGGTACCAACAATGTTTTTCAATAATATGCGAAGTGGATCCGATATAGGTACCTGAATAGGAAATGGTTTCCTTTTTTTTAGTTTCATACGAAAGTACGTCAATGTATCATCAGTAAACTGCTCAAGCATCAACCCCTTCGCATCTCCTATATGTAAAGAGCTAAAGCACAGAAATAAAAACATTTCTAAGGTTTTATGATGTTTATAGTCCAAATTTCCATCCATGTATAAATCCATTAAAGATTGCAACTCATCTTCCTGTAAGTACTCTCCGGAAGGAAGCCCCTTCTTTATCTTCCAACTTTTAAAAGGATTCTCGTCCATGTAGCCAGCATTATAAGCAGCCAAGACATACTTTTTAATTGTGGCCATGTTTTTGTTTGCCGTATTCTGATTATTTCCAAGCTCTGTCATCAGATGAAAGAAGTACTCGTCCAACCACTCCCTGGTTATATCATCAAAATAAAGATTGGGATTATACTCCTGCAGCTTCTTTATGACTGATAAGTTAGTCTTGAAAGTTGAATCTTCAAGTTTAAGCGATTCCCTTTTTTGATGATCACGTACGAACTCGAAAAAAGTATTGTAGTCAGTTGGCCGATGATAGGCTTTAAGAAAAGCATCGCGGGTAAGTTTCCGGTCACGGAGACGGTATTTTACAAAAACATTGTTTATCCTGGCTAATATATTCTCTATAATCAGGTTTTTGTCAGTGTTTTGTTTGTCTCCTACCCCCACACACTTCTTCTTATCATTCCAGTTCTTCAGATCAACTGAAACTTTCGTTGAAAAGTTTACTTTTTCACGATTTACGTAAAAAGATAACCAAACGACTCCGTTGGATGGGTCGCTTCCGTATGTTCTTAGGTATATTTTTATAGTAACCATGATCTACAATGGTTGCTTTTGCAGGCGAAAAATAGACCAACGGTCTACACCTGCACAGTTTGTTACACAAATGTAGAAGTAGTTAATTGTTTGTGTGTCAACAAATAACAAATGCCGGACACATCTCTGTATCCGGCATTTTGCCTTCTCCGAGGTTCCTGGCGGATTCGAACCGCCGTACACGGTTTTGCAGACCGCTGACTAAG
>ERZ791731.385-NODE-385-length-26237-cov-2.15843_pt1 | contig 26237 bp, 32 predicted proteins | sample MGYA00509954_ERZ791731 | MGnify/ENA primary metagenome ERZ791731 (study PRJEB30046, sample SAMN00715134) | human gut metagenome | study: EMG produced TPA metagenomics assembly of the A metagenome-wide association study of gut microbiota in type 2...
TCAACGATAATACGGCTTGTCAATATCATTATCATAATGGAGATTCGCATCGCTGAGCATCTTATCCCATGACTTAGCTAGATGCCCCGCCTGCATATCGTCTGTGATAAATCTAAGATGATGAGCTTTGAGCAAATCGAAATCGCTCAGACTCTTTCCTCTAGAATTTTCGTTCGAGAAAAATGTATACGCAAGGTCTATTTGATCAGTATTGAGAATAAGCACACTGAACTGCAGATTACGAAGCAGGAATTTCACCTTTTCATGTCTACCAGTCAGCACGTTAGCATTGATGAAGTTATCGATGATAAATCGATTATAAGCCACGTAATGCATAGCTTCTTTGGAGGCGAAACTAAGTTTCAAAAGAGGAGAACCGTCATAGCCAAGTTTCCTTAGAATAAGGGATAATGTAACAAGCCTCTGCTGGCCATCGATGATGTCAAATACATTGTCATGATGGTGAAGGATGATGGCGCCCATCCTATATGCGCCCTCGGCATTGAGAATATCATCAAGCAACCTACGCACATTTTTTTCCTCCCAACAATATATGCGTTGATAGTCTGGTATACTGATGTTTAGATGGAATATGTCATCGAGCAAGAGGTTGTCAACCAAAGTAACCTCTTCATCCGTATTCCCATTAACAATTGGTTCTATGGTTATTGGGTCATAGTCGGAATTATCGTATGCAACTTCGATGATATTTTTATATTTCACAAGAAGTGGATCGATGATATTTACCATTTCTTGAAGATACTCTTTGAACTTTGAGCTGTTGCCATCCTCTATCATCTGATCATATCTACAAGTGCCAATATCATAGTCTCCACGAGGGAACCATGAAAGACGGTCGTCGTTTTGTGTCTGGAGATACAGATATTGTGCCAAATCAGCCCATTTTTGTTCATACCTGCCTTCTATATGCAGCTCCCAATAACCATTAGGACATATCTCGTAATGTATATGCCCTAATCCTTGAGGATGATATACAGTTGCAAGCTGAATGTATCTATTCCACCATCTTATACGCTTGAGATTGGGGTAAGTTTCTCTGTTTGGATACATGCTGTGTATTGTGTCATGCATCCAGTAATCAATGTATATAGGATCCATTATTGCATTGTATTTTACTCGTTAATAATGTCTGAATCTTTGATTTTCTTGATGGTATTCCCATTCAATGAGTACCAACCTGCATCGATGTCATCATAGATTTCTTCTTTGTCCCAATTTCCTTCGAAGTATTCAAAGAGCATATAATAAGGTTCATCTTCAATTATACTGGCCACGTAGCCTTTGGGGATTTCAAATGATTCACCATCTTCAACCTCCATTATGTCTCCATCATAGCCTTGTTGAAACATTATGGCATCTTCGTCAACGTCTTCAAATTCATCATACCCAAGATCTTCTCGGATATTGTCAAATGTAGGTTTAATGAACAGCTTCATACGTATTTCGTTTTATATTTTAGTTACAATAGTCGATTCAGTATCCTTATTTTCCTTAAGAAAGAGCCGTGCGCACATCTCAGCATCATCGCCAGCGCGGTGATGTGTTCCTTCAGGTATGCCAAGTTGCTCGCAAAGATAACCAAGCGTGTTACAGCCGAAATCATACACTTGTCGGGCAGTCTTCAAGGAGCACTGCCAATTAATTTCTGGTAGATGCAAGTGATACAGCTTGGCCGAATGTTCAAGGCAACTGCGGTCGAAGGGGGCGTTGTGAGCCACGAAGGTGTCAAATTCATCGAGGTATAAACGTTCTATCTCTTTCCATACTTCAGGGAAAGAAGGAGAATGTTCCGTATCTTCCGGGCGAATGCCGTGGCATTGCATGTTCCAATAGCTATAGAGATTCTCTTTCGGTTGCACCAACCATGAGCGTGTTTCTACCACTTCTCCATTGCGCACTACACAGATGCCCACCTCACAAATGGAGGCACGCTTCGGTGTGGCTGTTTCAAAGTCGATGGCTATAAAATTTAATCCGTTTTTCATTGTCTTTCCTCTTTATAGTACGACATTAGGTTCTTGGCAAAGTTGCGCATCTCGTTGCGTACCGATGCTGGTTCAAGCACCTCAATTTGATCGGCTTGTGCCAACAAAGACTGATACAAGTCAAAGGTTGGGCGAACGGTCAACTCGAAGTAGGATGCTTCATCCTCTTTCAACTCCACCAGTTCACGTTGAGACTCATGTATCGGCAGCGTGCGGAGATAATCAGGACCACCATTGTAGGCTTTCAGCACCACTCTTATAGGTTCTTCCTTAGAATGAATGATTCCACAGCATCCGCGGTAGTATTCATCGATGTCGAAGTCTTCTTTCATGCGGAAGGTAGAGCCGGTAGGCTTACAATCCAAAATGCGGTCGAGGGCATAGACTAAAAAGACGTCCTTGGGACGGTCACCGCCATCTTCTTTGTTCTTTTGGCAGTTCCGATTTGAGTAATATGGACTTCGTGCCAATACATACCATCGACGCTTTACCACTTTGAGGTAGTAAGGTTCAATGTCGAAATACCAAGGCTCTGGTTTTCCAAAGCCTTGATGCGTGACAGTGAGTACCTGATTGTTGCGCATGGCATCGGTGATGACGTTAAGCCATTTATGACCGGAAGGAACATTCTCGAAGATGATACGTCCTTTCAACTTCCTATCAGCCTGAATCTGATTCATGGCCGTATAAGAGTCAATGAGCCAAATGCGAAGATTGTCTTTTTCCAAATCTTCGGGATGGTCGATGTAATACTTATAACCACCCTTGATGTCGCAAGCAATTTCCACCTCAAAAATGTCGAAGATGGCTTTGCGATGGTTATGAAAAGTGCGGAGGGCGAGATCATCATCGTCTCCATAGCTCAGTCCGCTTCTATGCCAGAGGTCATTGACCTCCTCATAGGTCAGTCGGCCATATCGTCTGAATTGTTCTATTAGCCATACGTAACGGCCAAAGATATTTGCTGCCATACGCTATTTGTTCTTGTTTGCTTACAAAGGTATATAATATCCTATGAAAAATCGTGGCATAGGATAGAAATTTTGCTTTATACGCTGATTTTTAACGTATTTGCCGATTTTCAGTTGATAATATCCACTCATTTTACAGTGAACACCCACTTGAAGCTATTACGAGTCATAGTCTATATCCTTCCACTGCTTTCCTGTCTGGTCAGTAATATGCTGCACCTTAATGCTCGCTTCGACCCAGAAGTCATTGATGCGGAGCATGTCTGGAATGGAGAAAGCATGATGGCATACTAACGAATGAACCGCATGGCACATGCAGATATGCTCAAGCTTAGGATGACACAACCAACCTTCTGCCCACGTTGTACCATCTTCCAAGTCGTTGACACATTCCAATTGCTTGTCACTCATGTCCGGTGTATTTTTTGAATTGTGCTGGATAGAGCACATTTCAATATTCTCCCCAAAAGAGCCATTATAATATTCTTCATATTCACAGATGAGAGCAGCCATGTATGCGAAGTCAGAACCATAATAGTTATCTTCCTCCAGTCTCAATATGTCGTGATGATTGCTATCATCCTTGTCATACTCGGGATGACAGGAGAGAGTGCCCTCTACCTCATAGTCATCATCCCAAGAATAATCAGCATACCTGAGTGTATTCCTGTATAGCAAACACGTGCGTGCATACATCTGGTTCGTAAGTTCCAGCAACAAGGCGTTTAACTTCTCAAAGCGGTGAACCTCGTTATCTGTTGCACCAAATATCTTGTTGAGTATCAATAGACGAAGCTCAATGAGTGATTCAACTCTTTCGAACTTCTCATAGTTCTGTGCCCTAGAACTATAGAAAAGATAAGGGTCATCACCCACGAGTTCCTTGATGAGGATTTCAACAGAGAGAAGATGTCTCCTTAGTTCCGAATTATCTGTAATCTCGTTGATTCGCTCAATTGCGTTTCGTTCGTAATAGTTCATTTCTGCTCGCTTTTGTTGTTCTTATAATTGAACACCCATACAGGTATTCCTTTTTCTTGTGAAATCTCAATCATGTGCTTTGTCCCATGTGATTCTCCATCCCAAAAAGCGACCAAGGCATCAGCTATAGCCAGCATATCTTCATTGCGAAGGAAGCCAGCTCTACGTCGGTCATAATACCAACATGCTGGCATCATGATTTTGGGCAAACGGTTCTCATCGGCATATCTTATGGCAAGGGTATCAGCCCCATCAGCCATTCCCGAAATAATCTTCACTATGTTGCCTGCAAAGAATTTGTTGTTATTGAATAGCTCAAAAAGTCTCTGACGCATCATTTCGTAGTCATTAAAATCTCTGCCGCCGGCAACTATTACTTTGGGTGCGTCATGGTAGCCTTTTTCTTCAAGCTGTTCTTCTAAAGATCTGACGCGAATTAATATTTCGTCTAACTTGCACATGATATATACTGGATTATAGTCGTCCTTAATACGTTCTAACTCTCTATTCCCACCAGAATCTCGTTTTGTACAGCCTGATTAGGTGATAAAGACGCTCCATCTTTCGAACGTAGATGTCTTTTCCATGGAAAGTCTTCATACATTGCCTGTCTTTCTTGGCGTATTTTTCTTTCTTGAATTGCTGGATGGTATAGGCATCTACCAAACCATGAAGATTACGAAGGTTCATTCGTTTGATTTGAGCCTTGATAATCTCTTTGTATTCGAGAATATAGTCAAGTAAATTGATACACAGAACTAACCACTTTTTGCCGACATACTCTCCACTTGCATCTGCTACTCTCGAATGAGAAAGATAAGCTTCCATACAAACTAACTTCTGGCGTTCCAGCTTATACAGAAAATGACAGTCATACTGCGGGTTGCTTTTGGCCATACCTGTCAGTTCCTTAACAAGCGGAGTAAGATGTTCTTCCTCCCAAATTGCAAATTTTTGCATGTGATTGTATTCAGCACGATAATATTGAGCAAGACTCTTCTGGTCTTCTTCGTCCGCAAGCCTCTTTTTTGTATGCTCAAAGTCAATCCCTTCGCTTATGTACCTGTATTTATTGAAATCCAGTTCAACAGCCAACCATTCTTCAAACTCTTCAGGAACTACATTGTACAAGCGCTTTCTGTGAAGTTTTTTGCGACGTTCCTTGGGGATGTCCTCATACTTAACCTTTGGCAAGGGATTGTCTTCCTTGCCAAAGGTGCCTTGATAAACTAATTGTTTGGGTTCTAAAGCCATTGTTTTTATGTTAATGCCAAGTTTGTTGCTAAGAGGCGCACTATGAGAGTGTCACCTTTCAAATTTTCATTATCCACGACCATGTCTGTAATGAGGTGGATCTCTTTCTCAAACATGTCCATAAAAGTATGTACGTCTTCTAGTTCTTCTGCCAACAGTGGTTTCACACTATTGCATTCGATATGAAGCAATAATTTATCAGCACTGAATAGGTTGTACCCTTTGGCTATTCCGCAGCACTGAATTACAGCATCTTCCAATGCATTGGATAAACGCCCGGAACCATTGCCCATGCCTTCAACCAAGATGTAGTTGGTAGCGCCATTCAGAATGACTTTCACGTCGTTGATATCACACGCCAACAAGTGAACATTTTGGAAAAGTCCCAATTCGTTCGCTACTTCCTTGATGTTTTCCTCGCTTGGCGTGTGACTGCAAAACAGATTCTTCATCTTATGCGATTACTTCTAACTTCAAATCCTTTGCACGTTTTTCAACGAGAGCCGTCCAAAGACGGGAGTCCTGAAGCTTGCTGGATGGTATCTTGTCCGCATAGCGTTCCATGAAGTCTAAAGTGTAAAGTTCTTCCTCGCGCCAACGGTCAATAAGCTCTGACCAATCCCATAGGTCAATGAATCTATCAATCATCTGGTAGTTCAAATTGAGGTCACTGTTTCCTGATAACACCGACCAATCCCAATAAACCTTGAACTGTTCCTGGGTTTCTTCCGTGAGGATGGTTTCACACCCGGTATTGGAAAGTACCTTCCAGTCAATGCACTTTCTGAACTTATCCAACATGGCTGGTGTCCATACAATGTTACTGTTCTTGGAAATTTCTTTCCAATCCACTTTAGTTTTGTGCTTTTCGAGCATTTGCTCCGTCCATTGGAAATTCCCTGCGAGTTCTTTTCAAGCTGAATCATTGAGAACCTTCTCCATGAATTCATTTGATAGCTTCTTCATACGATTATCTGTTTTAAGTTCATACTATCCACGTTTACGGCAAATCCAACTTCTACCATCGTTAGTTGAGTAGAACAACCCCTTATCGGTTGTTCCGAGGATTTCCTTGCCGGCATCCATCAAGTCGCTGAATGCGCCTGTGTTCGATGAACCGCTATAGCGAACTATCCATGAACGACCTTGATTGGCTGAGTACTCGATTTTCTTGCTGTCTTTGGGTGAGATACGAAGCATCTCTTTCCCACGATTGATCATAATAGGCATGATGTTACAATTTAATTGTTGTTTGTCACTATTGACACTGCAAAGGTATGAACAGAGGTATGAAAGATTGAAGCAGAGGTTTTAAGAAAATGCACTTGAATCCCATTTTTAGCAAGAAAAAGTCCTGTTTTAGAGCTGATTTCGTTTGTCGTCCCCATCTACCGGTTATCATTTTCCGTTGCAAAGATACGGTGTCTGAATGAAGTCCAAGTACCGCTGCGCTACTCAACCCAAATTGGAATGGAAGCCTTCCACAAATCAAAGATTTGGGTTTTCCATCAAATTTCGATTGAGTTCCTTGTTCTCCCATTCTTTTCGCCCCGTCTGATATGCACGTAAAATCAATCCCCGATAGCGGAGCCGAAAAAGGCTTCAAAATAAGGGAAAGAATAAGTTTAAGTTTAACTCAAAAAGATACGATTATGCACAGCAAAATTTTCCAAATCACCACAGTGAAGGTTACGAACGAAGGACGTTTGACAGAGAACACGCTCACCCAAGGCGACGGCAGCTTCTATGATTATTGCATGGAGATTGAGCCAGACATCAGGAAGCAATGCATCGACATCTTGGTGAATAAAATACTCCCCAGCGGTATGTTTGAACTCACAGGAGAAGATACCCTCCTCTATAAAGGTGGTGCCGAGCAGTGGAAGAAAGAGTTTGTGGCCTACATCCAAGCAAAGGCCAGCGAACTGACTACCGAGAATGTACAAGATTGGATTGGCCCCGTTTATCAACTTGAGAAAGCGCTGAAGAACCCGCTCGAAACGGCCTTTCAATTCTACATGGACGAAGAAAGGTTCACGCGAAGCGCAGAAGAGTCATACGAGTTCATGCGCAGAATATGTGAAATGGAACCAGGCACAAAAGACTCTATATCGGTGGCGTTGATTGACTATCACTTTTGAAAAAGGAAACGGAGGGACTAACCATCCCTCTACAATATAATAAGTATAAGGTATGGAGAATAGATTGATTACAGAGCAGTTAGCAGAACAAATAGCCAAATATCCGCTTTACTCACAAGATGGACTTGGTAAAGCAGCCATTTGTATTGGCATCTTAGAGTTGGCCAACATCAAATGGTATGTGCTGGAGGGACAACAAGAGGGAAACGATTACACGCTCTTCACGATTGTGGCAGGACTGGCCGAAACAGAATATGGCTACACTTCGGCCAATGAGCTTGCAAGCATCCAAGTGGATGGCTCAAAATATGGATTGGGGACGTTGCAGGTTCAGCAACAGGTAGATTTCAAACCAATAGCACTTAGCTCTATCTCAGATAGCAGAGTTAAGCAATTCCTTTCGAGGTTTGAAGATTAGAAAAAAGGTGAGCATTCACCACAATAGAGAGTTTCAAGGCAGGTGCAAGAGGTCTTGAGGCTCTCTTCTTTTTTGTACGGCAATCAGAATAGCTTGTTTTCGTCGCCGTGTGATTTCCGCCAAGCATCATACTCTGAATAGCTTGACCCCGAACTCCAAAAGCCAGATTTTCGTCTTCTTCTTTTGGGCTTACTTGAACTGCCGTTAAACAGTTTGGAAAGCAAGTAGCCTCCCAATAAAACCAATATTATTTCCATGACTATAAGTTGTTTATACATACACAAAGATACTAAAAATCAGCGAGAAAAATGAATAAACTCGTTACAAAGTGTGTGTCAGCAAGTATAAAAATAAAGTTCCAAGGCAAGCTTTGTTGCTCACCTTGGAACCGTTATTTTAGCGATGCCATGCGCTTCGAGCGACCACTTCTTCAAGTTCTGGTTTTGGAACTTCCTGCTGTGGCTTTTCTACTTTTGCTTCGGCATCCATCGATACGCTTTTATCATTGGTTTGACTCTGTTTGGCCTCCAGTTCCAATGCGACTTCATCGATACGCTGAGTAATGACCGAAGTTGCACGTTTCACATCCATGAGGGTTGTCTTGATAAAGCTTGGTGACTCTTTCAAGCTGTCGAGCCATGACTTCATATAGACCGCACTATCATCCTTCAGATTCTTGGTCATGCCATAACGCTGGGCAACCAAGGCGCTTCCCAACTCTGCCACCAATTCTTCCTTAGCGTACTCAGCTGAACCGAAACCACTCTCTGGATTGAAGCGATTGAACATCTCAGCAGTACCTGTTGAGTGGGTCATTTCATGAAAGGCTGTGCCGTAAAACGATTCGCCATCCTTGAACTGTGACTTTTCAGGCAACGTAATTTGGTTCTTGGAAATCGAGAAGTAAGCGTTGTCCTGGTGCACCAAGTTGATAGGGCAAATCCACTTATTCTCGGCAATCATTGCATCCATCGCTGGGAACTTGAAGCTTTCACCTTCTCCAGAGAATGGTCTCTGCAATTTGTTCTCAGATTCAAGCTTGGCATACAAGTCAGGACGAGCCTCCTTCAGGTTGGTTTGATCGACATTGAAGACTTGGTACACGTTAAGCTTCGGATATACGTTGTACTGGGCCTTTTCGTCATTGCTGAGTCTCTTATAGTCCTCGTAGTTAATCTTCTCCTTGGTGTCTTTATCAACAACAGTGAAGGTGGTGAGCATGACGGGAAAACTCTTCTCCCCTTTGTTGATGCCCACTCTTGGTAGAGGTTGGCCATCAGCATCGGTGATGGGCTTCTTTGCTCCTTGCTTGTCAGTCGTGTAGTTCAGGCCAACCGCACGATTAAACGTACAGAAAACAGGTAGCTTGTAGTTTTGCTTCTCACAAAGCATCATCAGGAGCAAGGCATTCATGCCGTTGTATTCGCGTCCGGAAAGGTTGCGTGGCCAGCGAAGTGAACCTTCAGTAAACCATGGTTGCTTCCAGCTATCGCTATTCTTCAACGACTCGATTTTCTCAATCATGAGCTCTGCAAACTTGTCCAGCGCCTTATCCTCGGCACTCACACCATCGGACTGATATTTCTTATAATCTGCCATATGCTTTCAGTTTAGAATGGACAATACGGTTGCTTATCCCACTTAGCCAACTCTGTCAAACGACAACCGATATTCAGTCTGTCGTTGTACACCGACAATTCGAGCTGCCCCTTGGCTTCGATGTTTGCTTTCTCCACCAACCAGTCCTCTCGATCGGGAGAGAAGCGAACGAAGCGCACCCATGTGAAGGCAAATTCTTCGCCCACCTTTTCTGTACTGAAAGCAGAGAACGCAAGGTAGGCATTGCCTTTCTTGTCATTCTTCATTTCAATGGTTTTTCCAAGCTTGCCACGGAAGTGCATATCTCCCTGAATCAAGTCGGGCTTATCTGCACCAACCTGCGTAATGGATGCTGCATTCAAGTTGAGATAAAGCGCTTCACCTCGTTTCTTGAAGGTCAAAACGCCTGTCACTTCAACGCGAGTGCCAATCGTTAAACCAGCGGTTCCTTCCGCTAATCCACCATCTTGAATGGCGCTTACTTCAACCAATTTTTTGGCTGCATTCTTCACTGGGATTTGCACGTTTACTCCAAAGGTAGTAAACTGCTTTCCTTCTTTTCCTGCACGTACCACCGGGATTCTACCGATAGTTCCGCATACTGTTACATTACACTTAATCATCTGATTATAATTTACTTTTTAATACCATGCCATCTGACCAAAGAGTGTAGTATCGTAGTAATGTAGTATTTGCTTTATTTAGTCATTACTCAAAGTAGTGGAACTTGTATTTAGTCGTCACTACAACGAGTATGTACTAATTCAAAGCCCAACCAAGCACCAACAATCAGGTTGAAAAGGGCATATCCTAATGCCGCATATAAGCCCAACCATAGGTATATGCCATAGCAAACCGCAAATAGAAGGGATAAGGCTATGAGCAGTGCGAAAGCCACACTGAGCAGTTGCGTCAACTTCCTCATTTTCGTTGCAGGTTTTGTGCCTGGCCTTCTTGTTCGGCCATTCGCTGTTCGTAATTCTGAGAGGCTTGTTGAGAGAGAACGATTGTGTTGACCATGCCGGCAATTCTCATTTCCTTGGACTCATTAGACAACGAGCTGTTGCCAAGTATCTGGGAAAGTCTTGCCATTTCAGCCGAACTCAGCTCATGCGCAACATTGACAGTGCCATTGTCTGCATGAAGCACGGCCTTTCCATTTTCACCAATCGTCAATCGACATTCCTTCATCGAGGGAACAAGCGATTTCAAGTCTATTTGGCGATTAGATACCGACTCTGAAATTTGTGCTTTTTGTTCCTCTTCATTTTGATTGTCAATTTGAACGGCCAACATAAGCAGTCCGCTGTACATGGCAGTAGCCATACTCATCACGGGGTCATTGCCTGATAGGCCGACGCTGCTATCTTCCGAAGAAAGGAGCTTCTTCATCCATTCATCGGGCGATAAGCTCGTGTCAATGGCAGGAATGGAGTTTGTCTTGTACTTTGCCAAAAGGTCGTTGCCGTTATGTAGTGCCTGCTGCGTGAGATTGCCTTTTTGAGCTATCTCGGCTAAATAGCTGGCAGGATCTACGTCACGACTGGTGCCATCAGCAGCAATATTCTTCACACTGAAGTGCAGGTGTTCTCTTGTAGTTCTGGTACCAGTGTTACCTGTCATACCTAACTTCTGTCCAGAGGAGACAACATCGCCAACCTTCACAGCAATATTACTCAGGTGCATATAGCTAACCTGAACCTTGGTATTATCAGGACGGTTGTATTCCACAGTTACGCTTTTACCACCGCCAGTATTGGCATTATGGTTGACCGCAACCACTTTACCATTGCGCTCCGTCGCCAGAATGTCATCCTGCTTTGCGCGAATATCGACACCCTTGTGCATCTGCTGCTTTCCACTACCCATCGGGTCATTGCGCATACCAAATGGCGAGGTGACGAAAAGGAACTCTTCACGTTTCAAAGGAAAAGAGTACTCTAGCCTGTGGGCATCATCGTTTGCGTTGAAGACGAAGCAGCAACCGATGGTGCAGTTTGTCGCGCATTCTGCTCCACACCAAACTGTTTGCCTTGGCTACGCATTTCGTTCATAACCATCTGGTCGTACTTCTGTAGTCCGTTTCTTTCAATGATAGATTGCAGATTAGCAGCGTACCCACCGCCTGTAGCATAACCAGCTCGTTCAATGCCATTTGCCCAGCCTTTATAGTCGTCAGGAGAAAGGCTGAAACATTGGTTGTAGCGTTTGTTGTTCTTCAAAAACTGAGAATGATGCTCGTATGAATCGCTAACGGAGTCGTACTTGCAGAATTTTTCATTGGGCCGATCGTCTGTATAGAAGGCATACTTGCCACCATTGTTCAACCAGGAGGAAGTAGCTTTGATGCCAAAGTGGTTATTCTCATTCTGAGCCAACTGACTTTGGCCATTGCTACTTTCCAGTATTCCTTGTGCCAGAATGACGGAAGCAGGAATGCCATAGCGTTTCATTTGCTCCATGGCCGCTTCCGCATACTTCTCGGCATATGCTTGATTCTTGCTCATACTTATTTATCGTTTCATGTGTGACTGCTGGGTTTCCTGTTCTCGCTGCTCACTCTGGCTTTTCTGCTGTTCCTGTCTTGGTGCCAGTTGGTCACAGATGGCTACTCGTTCACCAGCGCGGATTAGTTTGGGCAGGTAACTGTCGAGCGCATGATACGGAAAGCCTGCCATAGCAAGCGGTTTTCCTTCGGGGTCCTTGGTCTTGCTACTTTTCGTGAGCGTGATACCCAAAATCCTTGAAGCCTTTTCTGCATCCTGCATATAGGTCTCATAGAAGTCACCACAACGGAAGAGCAGAACGGCATCGGGATGCTTCTTCTTGAGGTCAAGGTACTGCTTGAGTATTAGTGAAGGTTCAGCCTTGGTTTCCTCACGAGGTTTCTCTTCCTCTTCGGCCTTGACCTCTTTCTTCGTCTCTTCGCTTTGCTTGACCACGGCGCTTTCACCTTGTTTCTGCTCCGTTTCCTTATCTTGCTTTTCATTGGCATTTTCTTCCAACGATTGACCTTTCTTCAGTACATCGGCAAAGAGTGTGGCAGCCAAATGGGTCTTGTAGTCATTCTTGTCTTCGGCCAGCCACATGCGCTGCCATTGGCTGGGTGATACAGCACGAGGCTTCAAGTCGGGAACGCCATCGATGGTAGCAGCACAGAGGATCACATCTTCCTTGGTCTTGAACACATTCACCTTTTGAATACGGTTGATGTCCAAGTCCTGCGTCTGATGACCGAACAAGTCCACCTTCAAATCAGGCTTCATAGCAGCCATAGCATAGTACTTCTGTGCCAGTTCCACACGAAGACTGTCCAAGGTATCTTGCGCCTGTTTCAACGTAGAGAAGAAGCGGTTCAAGTCGGCCTTATCAGGATAGATGGAGAACGCTTGTTGTCCTTCGGGCTTGATATACATCGCCCAGCGTTTATTGTCGTCCTGCAACATTTGAATGCGGTCGAATCCTACTTGCTTGGATTGTGCCACAGCCTCTGTTACATCCAGCTTACTCACATCTTCCAGTTCCCAATTTCTGAGTCGTGAAACCGTGATTCCTTTTCCTGCAAAATAGCTGTCATCAGGACGATAGCCCAAAGCTCCGTCAGGATTGTAGAAATTCACATTCTCAAAGCCAGCTTGCTCCAAGGCGCGTTTGATACGGTCTTTCGACATACCCGGCACTTCATTGTTTACTTCCAAAGAAGCACCTGCAGGTAGAATCACATCAGCAGTTTTTTTCGCTTCATCACGCACAAGCACCACCATTCGATTTTCCTTGCTGGGATGCTGTTTGATTTCGTCTGCCACAAAGTAATGCTTGGGCATTTGCTCCTGCATTTTTGTGGTTTGTGCCTGATTACGCATAGAGGAATATTCCACCTTTTGGCCTAACTCGGCTCGTTTGATGACCTCCAGCGCATTGTTTACATCACTCTCAAGGGCATCAATCAAACAGGGATTCTCTTTTAGTTCACGGTTCCAGTAGTCCACCATGGGCATACTTTCATTGGAAAGTTTACCAGGCAGTCCCAGCTCCATCATCTTGATAGCTGATGCTACCTCAACAACCAAGCGTTCTTGTTTGGTGGCATCTTCGGATGGAGCTACACCGTTTTTCATCACCATGCCTTCACGTGCCAATCGTTGCTGATGACCTGTGGCACTCACCACTTGGCGCAGCATTTCCTGCACGTAGTCATTGTAGTGGGCATAGTTGTTTTGAGGGGGCATATAGATGGCATCCTTTTGAGAATCGTAGTGAGCTACGCCACTACCATCCGCACGAACAGCCACCAAGTTGTCTCTCATTTTCTGTATGAACTCATTGATATGGACTCGAAGCTTCTTGTCGTCTTCAGGAGTCATGGCCTTAATCTGTTCACCACCATCTTTGGCCAGCACCGCCTCGACAGGGTAAGATAGTCCTTACGAGGAATGATGTCCTCTGGATTATGACGGTTGACGTACTTACTCCAGTTGTACCAATTAAAGGGTACGCCTTTCTCGTGCTCCCTTACACTCTCTCCACGGTTCTTCGCATCGTTGTAGAGGGTGTACAGGTTTGTCTTATAGCCGTTGCGGTCGGCATTCAATCCCATCACAAGGGCATTGAACGGACTTACCGAAACGCCTTTGGGATAGAACTTAGGCATATTCTTTCCTGCTGCATTGAGCCAGTAACCTTTGCAGTCAGCAGCATCACCCAGCGCACTTGTAATCAATTCCACTTGGCGCTCCGCTGCATTCTTTTCTTGTAAGCTTTTATCTTTCATATTGCATGTATTTAGTTCGTTTTATTGAATACCTCTCGTGCGATGAACGGCTTCGTTTTCGGCTTCTCCGTAGTTGCGTTCTACCATTTGTCGCATCTGATCATTCTTAGCCAATACGGCATTGGCCAAGGTGTTCAGTGGTAACGCACCTGCTTGGTAGGCCTTCACCACATTCTCGGTGAGCTGTATGGTACAAGGCACACGGTCTATCGTGGCGATGAGACTGTGACCTTGAAGGATAGGATTGGAGATACGAGTGTTCAGTGGTTCATCAGGATAAACTCTGTATTGGGTATTCCCAACTCTCTGTACTTGGGCAGTTGCACCAAGTACATCTGCCTTTTTATTGTCCAAAGCTTCATGGCCGGCTTTGTTCAAGAGATTAGCACCACCCATGCCTATAAGTGTCCATTTCAAGATGGGGTTCTTGACGAACATTCCCAGTAAGATGGAAGCAATAGGCATTATGTTATCCCGAAGCCCTAATGACTTTGTTTTACCAGTGAAGATGCCAACCAACACATCAGGAAGCATCGCCAGCACATAGCCCATATTCTTGGTGATGTCACCAAAACCATTGAGGCCGACGTTGGCCAACAAACCATCCCAACCATTCGTATTGGTTTGTTCTGGATTGGTTTGTACCGTAGGTGACGCTTGCTGTTCTTGTGGTGCTGTTTCTTGTTGTGTTGAAGAAGCGTGCACTTCTTGCTTCGGTGTCTCTTTGGCTTTGGGAGCCTGCGCCGCTTTGCGTTGGGCTTCACCTTTCAGATAGGCTTCTTCTTGCCCAGGGGCTACTATCAGAGGCACATTCTTATATTTCTCATCACGCTTTCCTGTGGGAATAGTGGGCAGGCTATTCACGAAGGGTGAAGCGGGTTGTACAAATGTTTGTTCGTTCCATGCCATAAGTCTGAAATTAGGGTTAGGGATAAATAGCTTGTTTGACAGTCGGCTGTTGATGGCCTTCACGGTTGTGCTTTCAAAGGCGTTGAGCGTATTGGCCTGCTTTCTGAATCCAGCTATAACATCAGTATTACTGCCAAACACGCCCTTGCTGATACCGGCTTGCATAGCCTTGGCCTTCTAATCTGCTCTTGGGGAGTTGCTGTTTTCTGCTTACCACTCAGATAAGCAAAAGCCAAGTCACTTCCCACAAAAGTGGCGAAGCTTTTCCATGTGCCTACACCTCCCAAAGACACGGCATCGATGACAGCACCAGTAGCTTTACCAGCAACCTTTTCCGTGCCACTTGGACGGTAAGCTCGCTCTCCACGAGCTTCAATCTCGCTTGCAAGGGGTGACTTGAGCATTTGCTGTGGCAATCCCCAAATGGTGCTTTGGGCAGTTTTGCGCAAGATGTATTCAGCCGATGATTTAGGCATTCCATCTTTCACAAGCTTATTGACCATCAGGTCTTCCATGCGTTGTCCGACATAGGCATAAGCCATATCGCCGCCGAGCTGTTTGGAAAGGGCATCGTACTTGGGTCTGCCTATCTGTTTAACCACCGCTTCACGCCATTCTTCTGCCATGACGGCAAGGTCTTTCTGAATGGAGGGAGTCTGCTGGATTTTGGTGTTGCACATCCGCAGATAATCTTCCACGGTCTTGCTGTTCCACTCGCCAGTCAGTTGCACATGAGTCAAGGCATCAAAAGGTGATGCCACCATTCCTGTATTGGCAGCGGCAAGGATTCCTGCAGGACTGCGTTGGTAGTCGGCAAGTTCCTTCACTTGCTTGCGGTTTAGCTCATCCTTCACCTGCTTCATGACCGGGGCCAACTCCTCTGTGAAGTAGTGCTGCAAGCAATATTCTATGGCAGCGAATTGCTGCGGGTTCTTGATTTGACTCATCTGTTATACGTTTATCTGATTAAGCAACTGCTCTCTTGTTTGCTCAATGGCATGGTGATATACTTCCATCTGTTTGGGGAAGTATTCTTCCAACCATTGGTCTTTCTCGATTTGGTTCTGGAGGAAGAGAATGGCCAGTTGGCGAGTTATCTCCACCGACGATTCTCCTTCCTCTCGATTATTGAACCATGCTTTTGTCCACCAGCGTAGGCCTGAGCGGTCTGGATAGACGGTGACCAATCTGGGAATGTCGAAACTTTGCACATCGATGTCCTGTTCAGCCAAAGGGTCTATCACGCTACTGCTACTCAAGGCTTGCTCGTGGACTTTTTTTTTAGAATTTCATCCAAGGTGGAGAGATACACGTTGTGCCGCAGAGCAAGGTAATTCAAGAAGTCTGCGAAGTCTGCTATCAGCAGGTTCTGTACCTTGCAGGCTATGGGCATCGCTCTGTTGCCAATGCCCAAGGGATTGGCAATGGAGGGCATATCCTCGAAGAAATAATGCTTGGAAGCTGATTGGCTGAAAAGGTTGCGAAGGGAACTCTCGGTACGTTCAGGCACTACGTAGATACCGTGATAGAGGTCTTGCATGTAGGACGGCAGGAAGCGAAGCATCAGCTCTTCAATTTCCTTCTGATCCTTGTCGTAGTCGGTAGCCATGCCCATTTCATAGGTTTCAAACTCGGGCATACCGATTCGACCACTCTGTTCAACAGCTTTGAGATTGCCATAGAGCATAGTAAGGAACTCTAAGGGGTTCAGTTCTTCGCCATCGTACTTCACCTCAAAATGAAGCAGGTCACCGCTAAGTGCTACTACGGTGCCAGCCTTTACTTGTTGGCCGAAGTTTACATAGACATTGGCCAAGTGGGAATAGGTCACTTCGTACTTGCCGTAGCGTATCACTTGATAGATGCCGTGCGTTTGGTCATTGCCAATGCCAGCTACCGTTCCTGATGCCAAAGCAGCCAACAGGTAGTGGTTGGCACTGAAGTCCACACCGTGATGAAAGAAAGCTTCTCCCGTCACTGGGTGTTTCTGCTGGCCATAGCCTAAAGTCACTTCTACATTCTTGCCGCGTTCTTCAAAGGGCATACAATAGCCGCTGGACGAACGCAGAATCATTTCTTCTGTATATTTCATTTGTTTCTTGTTTGATTATCGTTTCATACCTCCCGAAGGACGTTGCTCCTCGGGCTGTTCGTTCATTCTTTGTTGCGCTTGGCCACCATTTCCTCCCAACATGTTTTGCATGTTGGAGTTATTGCCAATCAGCATCATGCCCAACATCGCACCTGCAATCTTCCCCAGCCACCCGAAGCGGCCAAAGGTGAGAAAGGCAGCTGCTACTAAGCCGGCAATGCTCAGTCCTGACACATTACCCTTGGCGAGGTTGCCAAAGAAGTTGCCAAACATATCTACGCCGTTACCGCCGAAGATGCCACGAAAGAAGTTGGTCATACCGCTCCATTTGCTGTTGACATCGCTCATGGCTCCGTTGACGGCATCAATGGCTTCACCAGCTTTGTTCTTCAACTCTTTTACGTCGTTGGCTGCCTCTGAAATGGTGTCAACGGCCTTTTCTCCAACCACGGCATCGCCTACAATTTCGACAACGCTTTTATCGGTGGTGAGTTTCTCCCATGCCACATAACCCGTGACACCACCTACGGCAGCTGTCTTCATAGCGCTACCTGCTCCTTTCAAAGTTTGAGCGGGATGAATCACTGTGTTGCCTAATGAGCGCCCACCAGCTTTGGCGAAGCCCCAAGTGCCTTTTGCGGCACCTCCAGCCATCTTTGCTATATTGCTCCAGATACTCATATTGTTACTTTTATTGGTTTATCATTATCGCTTGCCACTGCGCTTCCATCGCGCCATGCAGTCTTTCACTATTTGTTCTTTGTTCGCCCTGTCTTTGTTACTACCACCGTCAATTTCTGCCCAGATGTCGCCCATCGAGGTGTACTTCACGGCAATAGTGAGCCTTTGTAGCTTCTTGTTCATGACTTTGAGCTTGGGGCGAATATCGAACACGATTTCTACACGTTCCTTTTCGGTCATCTTGTTACCTGTCAGGCAAACGTGGCGTATATCGTTGACTATCTCGACGCTATTTAATATCAGCTCTCGATAGATTTTGTTCCGTTTCGTGGAAAGGGCCACTGCTAGTGCATTGCTGGGATGGGCTTCCAGTTGTTTTGTGAAGCCACCCATGTTATCAATCAAGCGGTCTATCTCGTGGTAAAAACCATAGATTTGTGCCGCATAGCTAATAATAGAGCGAAAGGAGTTCAGGTAGTTGTTGAACTCTCGTTGAAGGTCGGTCGTGGCCTTCACCTCTTCTTTCGTCCAAATATGACCTGTAGTCTGCATCAGCATGACTTTCTCCTGGTTCTTCAACTCCTTCTCAGCCTTTTCGGTGTACATGTAGATCATGCCGGCCAAGACAGGGTCGTTTTGCGCTTGGACTTTGCTAAATCCCATGCACACGAATATGAGGATTATGAGTATTCTTGCCATTGTTTACCTCCTTATCTTGTTAGTGCTGCAGCTCTTCGCCATCGGTCTAAGGCAATGTTGGCAACTTCACTGTTATCTCTATCTATCATGCCGGCGGTGGCTCTGTTCCACACATCGGTCATGGTGTAATATCGTATAGACAGATAAAGACGATGCAGGAGTTTTGGAACGCTCTGCGCCTGTGAGCATATTTTCCGTACCGCCTTTGGCTATGCCTTCTCTGAGCAGTGTATAGACGGAAACCAGTTCGGTGGCTGTCTCAACGTAGAGGTTGTTCATGCTCATCGAGGCGACAATACCTTGTGGATTGTTGTTGATGGCTTTGCGGAGCTTTCCCAAAGTGATAAAAATGCGTACACCATCGCTGTAGAGATGCGTACATGCTTTGAGAGAAGAAGCATAACCATTGGCAGTTTTCAAATAGCTGTTATACTTCTTTTCCCACTTGTGTATCTGATTGAACTCTGCGGCAATAGTGTTTTGCAGAATAGCGGTTTTGGTCTGCCCATTGATTTGTTTGTCAATCTGATTGTTGATTAACTCATTGCCCTCGGCCAATGCCATCCACTCTAAAGGATTAGAGGCAACGATTTGTGCCTGGACTTTCTGAAAGCCCAAGCCAATGAACAGCGCCAAGATGATGCTAACGGTTTGTAATCTCATAGATACCTTTCCTCCTTTTGTTATATTCTACTCGTTCACGTATCAAGGAAACATACTCACATCCGTTCTTCACGCCGATGATGTCAAGGCGGGGTGTGGTTCTGTCTCCAGAATAGATGCTGACCGTTTTTAATCCGCATAATTGCTGGATAAAGGTCTGGTGTTCGTTAAAGTCAACGATGCGGTACAACTCCAGATAGTCCACCTTACGATGGAATACGCCATATTCAAACACAAACTGTTCGTTTCCCACGCTATAGGTCATCCGTTTCAAATAGATGAAACGGTAGAGCAAGATGAGGGAAAGAATAAGCGTCAAGGCGAGGATGAGATGCGTGAGCGGAAGTCCATCCATGCCGGCGTAAATCAGTCCGATGGGACAAAGCAATAGGAGAGGCAGCTCGTTGATGACAAACTGCATCGCATGGGGTTTTATCCGTACTGTTCTATATCTGAGTTGTTGCATCGTTTACTTTATTGAGGGGCTATCGGTGGAAACGGTATTGTTTCTTTCCCGCTTCGTCCTGCTCCCGATTTTCTTCATATTCTTCTTCGCGTTCGACAACCACATCGTTGCCGTTGTCATCGAAAGCTGTTTCTACTTGGTCGGTCTGACTGTATTGACGTTTATCCAGTAGCTGGTCATTCCAATCTTTGTAGCATTGCTCACACGGGTTATAAGTGGTTTGACCACCTTGCCGCTTGTACTCCTCAAAGGCTTTCTTTAAGGCTACATGGTAGGCATCGGCATTCTCAACAGTCTCTTGCCTGAGTTCATCCAACTCTTCCTTGCAAACCAATCCGCTCTGCTTGGAACTGTAAAGTTCTTCACAACTCGACTCGTAATTGCTGTAGGCTGAGCTCACAGGATAAGGAAGGAGGTCACAATCACCAGAGAAGATGTTTTGCGGATCTTTGAGCGACTTGAGATAGATGGCCATTTCGTTATATCTCATGATATGGCCAATGCCCAGGGCTTCCATCTCCTTTGGAAAACAGAAGTCCTTCATGTCAATTTCAGTTCGCTTGTAACCATCGGTGGTATCGACTACAACCAAGTTGCCGTTGGTACCAATGTGACTGTTGAAGATGCGGTCGGCCTTCGTCATCGCAAAGCTAATGGCAAAGGTTTGTCCGGCTTCGTCTCGATCGAATCCCAAATGATGGTTGGCTTGATGGGTGGCATCAATCATTCCACGCATCTGTCCAAGACTGGGATTACCGCCTGTGCTGACAAATACGGCTTTGTTGAGTTCCTTCAGCTCGTCCTCCAGCTCACGCATTTCAGCGTCTCCGCTGTTAGAGCCTTCACTCTGCATCTGCTCGTAGCCGTGGATGAAGCACTCTCAAACCAATAGACATCGGTTGCTTTATCAAGAGAGGTGTCGCGTGGACTGGCAAACCACAAGCCTTCAGCAGCGTTGGAGTTTCTGGCCATGCCTTTGTAGGAGGTAACGCCTTGGGCATTGGGGCGGCTTCGTTCTTCCATCCCAACAACCTTTTCTGGCTCACTTGGCTTGCGCAAAGGGAACGAGAGGTTGGTGAAGCGTTTGCCATCGGGCATTTCCTTGGTAGAGAGGAAGAAGCCTTTATTGAAGGCATACTGTGTGGTGAGGTCGATGCCTCAACTTATGCAGTTCGTAATCACTCGACTGAAAGGGCTTTGTTTCTTTCGCTGGCTCAAAGATGCGTTGCTTGCGTTCTTCCATGGGGACATTCAGCAAGCGGTTGCATACCAAGTTGACCAAACGATCGGGAGACATCCCCACTTTGTAGTCTTTGAACAACTGGGGATGCTCCTTGATGAAACTGATGACGTTGAAGTTCTTCTGCTCAGGTGGCTGGAAGCAACAGGCACCGTTGGGCGTAACAAGGAACTTGTCGCCTCGCACACGGCAGCCATCACTTCCGATGCGGACATACGAAGGATAGCGAATGCCATCACGTTTGTTCAACTGATAGCCGGCATCCTGCAGGACTTCTTGAATGCTGAGCTTTTGCAAGAAGTCGCTATATTCGAGTTCGTTTTCATTCATGGGCTTTCTGTTTTAGCGTCCGTTACTCATGTGGTGGTCAGGGCCATCCATGTTCATAGCTGCCTCGAAGTTTCGGGCGGCTACATCCATGGGTGTATCTACACCAGGCTTGAAATAAGGGCGTGGATGAGCGCAATGCTGTTCTACATAGATTTCAGGGCCAGCATGGGGCTCTTTGATATGCTCTATGTTGTGGACAATATCTGCTGCGCCATAAGTCACATCTCCTGCCATACGAAGTCCGGCCAACAATGCTGCACCAATCTTGGTACCCAAACCGACTCCATCACCTCTTGACTTCATGTCCACTTCATTGAAGACCTTGGAGAAGAGTTTCATGCGGTGGTAGTCATCTACAGCCATAAACTTATCATACTGCTTTTGAGTGATCTCATGACTGATGCTTTCGCCATTGATGATAGCGGTCATCTTGTATTTGCCTTCTTGTTCGGAAGGTGCTACTTGAATGTCCTCCACCATTACTTCACGGCCATGTCTTCCTTCACGAAACCAGCCTTTGCTTTCATCCAAGTCTTGACCATGGACTCTTCCGACCTTGGGATTATCCACTTCTTGCTCTACAGTCATTGCTTGGTTTTGTTCTTCTACGAGTTGTGGGGCGAGTTGAGCTTCGAGCTCCTGCTTGACCTCGGGCTTCAGGTTGATAGCAACGACCTCTTTGCTATTGAGCATATCCATGGTTATCTTGTCTGCAAAGTCATCCTTAATGACGCTGTTCAAGATTTCCAATCGTTTGGCTATGGGAGCTTCTTTGATAGAGTTGTTCGTTAAAGCTTTCAGCTCGTCAGCTCTCAAATAGTAAATCATATCGGCCTGAGTGCTGCTCGACTGAATGGTGAGAGTCTTTACTTTTTCATCAATGATGATGCCGTGGGATGCAAGGCATTCTTGCCACTTCTCATTGGAGAAATAGACTTGAGAAGTGATAAGTTCTTTGTAGGGCTTGGCTGGTTCCTGACTACGGGGGCGATTAACGACTGGCGTGATGACGCTCTGCAGTTCTTGAAGTACATCCTTTTGAGGTACTGGAACTTGCTGCTGATTGCCTTTGTAGTAAAAGCCGTAACCGCCGCTTTGCAGTTCACCGGGCTTCATGCGTCTATCGGGACGTTCATCTACCATTGGCGCACCGGGATAGAACATGGCTCCACCCACTCTGCGTAGATGAAAACCTGCTTGCTGACGAGGTGTCCAGCCTAAAAAGTCGGGATGCCAACCTAAACGACCATATTCTCCAGCACCAATGCGGTAGCCATGAAGACCCATAGCTACACGGCCATTGGCGTTGCGAGCATGAACAAAGTTTCGGGGCATATAGAAGTCGTTGCCAACAATGCTTGTAAAGACGTTATAGGCTTTCTTGTTGGCATAGTTGGTGCCCCAATCGGTCAGAGCGTGCATCTGCTTCTCTGTCAGATTGTAGGTGAGCAACGGAGAATCGTGACCTTGAACGGCCAACTGATACCCGTTGCTGTTGGAGAGAATATGGGCTTGCATACCATTGCGCATCAGGATGTCGCGCATTTCGGGCTGCAGATCCATTTCCCTTGGATTAGTATTCTTTCTGATAGCCATTGTCTGTAGAGATTAAGCGTTTCCTTCTTCCATCGCTTTTTCAAGCTGTTGGAGAGAATATTCACGGCAGTATTCTTCATACTCGTCCTGCCACTCTTCGCTAAAATGGTTGATGTAGTCCAACCAGTTGTACTCTCCTCGCTGCATTTTCTCTACAAGGATGTCTTCTGAATAATAAGGGCCTTTTCGCATGTTCTTTTCTTTTTTGTTAGGTTATTTACGGAGCGAAGCATTGCGCTGGGCGCTCTTCTTCTGCTCATTCCAGAGTTCTTCGGTGTACTCGTCTTCCACCACGTAGTCGTGATTGCCTTCGTCATCGGTGACCCAACAACCATAGCAGCCAAAGCACAAAAGTGAGAGGCTGGCCATTCTGCATCGTCTTGATCTCTGCACTGCCAAGGCCCAGCTCTTCGGAAAGGACTTGCAGGTTGCGACCAATAACTGGCGTAGGCACGTTCATCACCTGATTGGTCTCAGGGTCAATTTGCACAAAGGCTTTGATGATGGTTCCTTGAGGTGATGTCACATCGGCCCTCTTGATGAGCTCACCCTCGTCATCGGTGACGTGGATAGGGAGTACTGGAGATTGGCGGCCATTCCAAATGTCTTCCAAGACATGCATCGGCAAGTCTTCGATCATTTCGTGGGAGAGACCGAATTTTTCAAGCGCCCCATAAGGGATTTCTCCCTCTTCAAATTGATTGCATTTCATACTTAAAATCGGATTTAATGAATATTCTGAGGGTCAAAATTAAAGTGAGAAATACAGACTAAAGAATTATACTTTCCATGTAGGGCTACTTTTCAATATTATTATGCTTAGAGTATGATAATACGCCTATATTCATACTTCAATCATATATATTGTTATATTTAAGAGCGTCATCAGGGTAAGATTCTTCACTACGTTTTTTTGTGGGCTACTTTTGCAGTCATGAAGTCATATAAAGTTCTGCTATTCTCTATCTCCATGTTGACTGCAAACACCGCTTTTGCTCAGTTCAACACCGTGTCGCAAGACGTGCCCAGATACAAAGTAAGCGTGACGTCAGCCCCTGTGCCAACTCCACGCTTACCTGATGCACCTTTAGCATCAACCAAGACCAACTCGGACTCTCTCCAAGCTGGCCAACAAAAAAAGCGGATAGACCTACGCATGAGCGTGGCCTATCCACTTAAACATATTCAAGTCACAAGTCCCTTCGGCTAATCGACGTGACCCTTTCACTGGCAAGAAACGTATGCACAACGGTCTCGACCTACATGCACGCGGCGACAAAGTCTTCGCCATGTTGCCAGGCATCGTCCATAAAGTTGGCTACGACAAGCGTTCCGGCATCTTCGTAACACTTCGCCATGGTGATATTACTATCAGTTACTGCCATCTTTCCAAGGTTGCCGTTCGCAAAGGAGATGTGGTCTCAGCTGAAACCATCGTTGGGATAACCGGTAACACAGGACGCAGCACTGGGGAACATTTGCATATTACTTGCAAGCTGAAGGGGAGGTGTGTAAATCCAATGGTTGTAATAGAACAAATTCGCAGATTAGGAATTTCATGATTGCTACTACTCATCATTCCGCATCAAACACTTCCATACTGGTACATTTTCGACCTTGAAGTCCAACGAGTCCTTTTGCTACCAATTCCATTGCTTGATCTTCTGCATCTGTACCACTGACAGCTGTAATAGTCAAGGTCTCGTGTTCATCCAGTTCTGTAGTAACATCGACATGATAATGGTGCATGACTTCGCGTCTATTAACTTCCAATGCGCGACTTGCCAAATCAGAGGTCCAATTGATCTTTGTGGCAGGTGCCTTACGCATATTCTTCAACACCTTGACTTTTACAGTGGCATCAGAGCCGTCAGGATTGACTTTACGGAAGCGTTTGCATCCACAGGAGCAGCTCCATATTGGAGCTCGACGAGGTATGCTGTCGCCACCCATGATACCATCCTTTCGGTACTGAAGCACAAATTCAATCTCGGTCATGTCTCCCGTGCCATAAATTATATCAACTACAGAACTACCACAATCGGGGCATTTTGATGGTTTGCGAGTCACGTTGATGATGCGTGGTTTCTTATTGCCTAACATAAGCGTTACTATATTTGAACTTTATTTGCTAGTAGTTCCTTTTAGTTCTTTACCAGAGAAAGTGCCATAGGACTTTTTGGAAATTTCTCCAATTTTATAATAATCAGCCAATGCTTTGAGTACAACATCAATATCTGCTTCGCTTTCAACAACAAGTTTCCCATCTTTCATTGGTAGTTTGTCATTGTACTTCTTACAGACTCTGCACATACGTTTCATGTCATTGGTAGTCAAATTAGTGTAACTTCCAATTTTTTCTACTTTGAGCAACTTCTTATGTATTGATGGTTTCGTTTCTATTAGTTCTAGAAGTTTTTCTGAACCAATAAAATTTCCACTGTCAACCATCTTATTTGCAATCTCTGTAGCTTTCTCTTTATACTCTTCATGCAAGCCCAATATTTGCTCAAAATAGGCTTTTTTAAGTACATAAAAAATCTCATCGCAAAAAATACAATCTATTTGATAGTCAAGATTAACAGTTTCCTCTTTTAAGATTGTAAGCTTCTGACTTTTTGTGCTAAACATTGCCCTAAGCCATTTAGTTGATTTTTCATCAACACAAACCTTACTCGGAAGCAATTTGCGAAACGTGTATATTTTTTGCTTAGTTGAAAGGTTAAAGAATTCAACGCAGTAAGCCCATAGACTATCACCGTTACTCGTTATATCAAATAAATTCTTTACTTTTTCTATATTAGTTGAAAGTAATTGATTAGTAACAACGTCTGAAAAAGAAAATACCTTATTCTTAATAGAATACGTAAATAGGTTCTCTGTTTCATCTGACAAAATATCATAATCTACCAAATCAAAATTCTTGTCAATAGTAGCCTTAAGTTGTTCCTTCGATGCTGACAAAATTGTCTCTCGCAATTCATCATCACAATCAATTTGATATACTCGAAAGAGATATTTGTCTTTTGCACGCATCTTCTTAGTTATATTCTCTTTTGTCTTTCTTGTGACAAAATAGAGCTTAACATCTTGAGTAGAGATATCAGAAATAACATCGTATAAATCTTGAACCGTCATGATATAAACCTTTTGTTTCCGAAATAAAGTTGATAACCTATATTGTATATTTGAACTTGATCGCCTTCTTGAATATCCTTGTTCTTTGTAATTACAATACCTTGTCTTTGGATACTACCATCCATAAATGTAAAGCTGTAAATTGAAAATTTTAGCCCTAAAATCGGATTAACTAATAGAAGTTTTGAACTAACAAAAAGCCTATATACGATAAAGAACAATATTAACCTAATTTCCGCAAGCGAATGAAATCAGAGCATTACCTATGCATTTTTCAGTGAG
>ERZ791731.404-NODE-404-length-25411-cov-4.96557_pt1 | contig 25411 bp, 14 predicted proteins | sample MGYA00509954_ERZ791731 | MGnify/ENA primary metagenome ERZ791731 (study PRJEB30046, sample SAMN00715134) | human gut metagenome | study: EMG produced TPA metagenomics assembly of the A metagenome-wide association study of gut microbiota in type 2...
AGTATATGCATGAGGGAATTAACACTAGTTAATCCCCCAAGATTTACAACTGAGCCGTTATCAACAATCCCACTTCAATTATCAACAAGGATATTAACAGAGTTATCAACAGGTTAATTAATTAAGGATAAGACAATTAACCATATTCGGCTATTTTCTATCAACAAGGTACAATTTAGTTATTCACAATTCTGTATACGGTTGCCGGGGATATTCGGGAAAGATAAGGGAAGTTCCTTAAAAGACAAGTAGATAACAAAAGCCGGTTAGCTCATACTAGAGCTAGCCGGCTTTTATTTTATTCCGCAGAAGATAGGCTCATTAATGTTTATAGAACTTCAGAACCTTTTCCGCATAGCGTTTCCCTAATAACAATTGCCCTTCGGTATTGAAATGAGGATCTGTTTCATCCTTGTACCATCCCAAGCCTTTCGAAGATACCCAATCGGAGTTAGGTATAAATGAAGATACTTTCTTTATCATTTTATTGAAAGGTATTGTTCCTGCTTCTCTTTTCGTCCAGTTCCATTGAGATATTTGTCCTACAATAACCGGTAAATCCGGCATACCTAAATCTTCGCGCAAGTCTCTCATCAAAGAGATAAGTTTTTGTTTGTATGCTTCCGTATTGGAGCAATCTGACTCACCTTGATGCCATAGGATTGCTTTTAGAACCCCACCCTGTTGCACGGCAATCCGAATCCGGGAGATGGCTTCTTCGTAATATCCGTCTTTACTGCCTTTCAGCCAGGAATTGATAGAAGAGCCGCCACGCGCATTCACTACCAAGCCGACGGGACGTTTCACCTCACGGGACATCTCTTTGGCGAATCCATAAGCCGGCCCCAAACGTTGCATTGACATATCCTTCCGAATTGTAGAATAACGATTCAGAGGATTGACTGCCGGCTCAAAACTTCCTTTATCATTCAGCAAATACACATTTTGCAGGGTATCCATAACTTCCGACGTCAATGTTGCACGACCAGCCATATTAGATTGTCCGATACATACATATAAATCCAATGAAGATGGAATATTCTCCTTCACATTTCCGCTTACATTTCCGGCCAAAGCAAGAAAGGATTGCAAAAGCAAGAAAGACAATAGATAAATAGCGCGAATCATTTTTATAATATCTACAATTAATAGTTTTTATAGATGCGGATAGCATTCAATATCGTCTCTCCTTCTTTTTTATGCAAGTCGATACTCAATCCTTTTCCATCTTTTACCGTTACTATGAACTTTTTGATTACAGCACGGGCATATCCATAATCACGGGCAATATTGAAGTCGTCCAAAACAGTTGTTCCGTTGATGGAAATTCCGAAACAGCGATTTCCGGCAAATGCCTGTTCCGAATCAGCTCCCAAATTATAAATCAAAGTTTCTCTCTCTTTGTCCGAATCCAACTCTGCCCAATGCAAATATACGGAATATTCTCCATCCGGCACATCGGCTTTAAAAGATTCTATCCCAACGCGTTGAGTTTGGTAGATGGGATTCATATCCGTTCCGTAGATGTCAATGTCCGAACCGAGCATAGTACCGAAGCCTGTCTTGCGACGGTAAGGAGTCCCGCCGACAAATCCCCAGCTACCGGGTTTATATTCCTGTTCGGGAATCCATGCAACATTGGCTTCACGGTCTTCAAAATATCTTGGAGAGCCTAACATTACACTCATTTCCGTGAATGGCATCGCTTTATCTTTCAACTGCGAGGATGTCATCCGGAATTGAATCCTAAGCATATCATGCAATTTATTATCACCCACTATTGCAAAAGCTTCCAACTGATTTTCTCCATTGACGAACGGTACGTCAAACAGCGCATAACCACTCTCTGTCTTTTTCTTCCCCAGACTTCTGTTATTAACCAACAGCTCCACTTCTTCAGCATTAGAAAACACAGGAACAGACTGGATACATTCTTTCTGTTCCGTATTCACAACTCCGCCACGAGTTTTCCATTCCCTGTTACCAATAACAAGCATCGGACGCTGAACCAGGGCTGCTTTATAGAACAAATAGGTATCCTTCACTTCACGGTCCAACCCAAGAACTCCTTTGTTATTCACATGAGGAACTGCGTCAATGCGGGATTCGGAATAGAAATCATTCAAATTCCACAGGCTGGAACCTGCCACAAAAGGACGTTTCATCATTTCATTGAGATAATGCTTATGATAAATCAGTCCGTATTCTTGTGAAAAGTCGAAACGTTCCGGTTGATAAGAATGAATACGCGAGTCTACTCCCGGTCCATATTCAGTGACCAGCAGCACTTTTCCTTTATACATTTTATGGGCACGGTCGAGCAGACGCTGGAACTCATTGATGTCCGGCTCATACCAGCCTTGGTACAGGTTCCATCCCTGAATCATCGGAATCTCCGTTAAATGAGCGTCTTCGTAAAATTCAGGTGCGTTATGATACGCCATCATGGTATATCTTGAAGGATCCTCCTCGCGTATGGTCGCTTCTAAAGCACGGGCTACTTTTTCCGTAAAACGGTAGTAGTCTTCGAGTTGCCTGCCTTCAGTGTAAGGACGACGCAGGAAAATTTCATTCATATAGCCCCAAATCATGACAGAAGGACGGTTGAAGTCCTGACGCACCATTTCTTTTGCCATCTCAACAGAGTTATACAGAAATTCTTCTGTTTCTGTGACAGCATTGACAACAGGTATTTCGACTGAAGTCACAATACCCAATTTATCACACATCTCCATGACAACAGGATCTTGCGGATAATGTGAAACACGCAGGAAGTTCCCGCCCATTTCCTTCAATAAGAGTACATCCTGCACATGCAGTTCGTCCCGAAGCGCATTCCCTTTGTGGAAATAATCCTGGTGACGTGCCGTTCCAATCAGTTTGCGCCATTTACCATTCAGAAAAAAACCTTTTTCCGAATCGAATTCAAACCAACGCAAGCCTAAGGGGTTTACGACCTCATCGAGCAAGATTCCCTTTCCTTTATCAAGAATACGTGTATATACTATATAACGATAAGGGTCGTCTATGTCCCACAAGCGAGGAGAATTTATTTTTATCTTCCCGGATATATCCGCTTTGGTTTCACCGGATAACAGCTTAACTTCCGTAATCTTTTTCTTTACCTCTTTACCATCTGCATCACAAATTATGTTTTCTACAATGACCTCCGTAGTGTGGGACAGTGCGTTTGTCAGCAAAGTGGTTATTTCTATAGATGCTGAGGAGTTGTTCACTTCGGGGGTACGGATATAGACTCCCGATGAAGCATAATCATTTGTTGCAATGTGCACCGGATTCATAAATTGCAGATAAACATCACGATAAATTCCGCCAAAGAAAGTAAAATCGGCTGATAAAGGCGGGATATTGGGATTGTAAACGTTGTTCACGCAAATAGCGAACAGGTTCTCTTGCCCGTAACGCAGATTGGAAGTGATATCAAAGCAAAAACGGGTATATCCGCCTTTGTGTTCTCCTATGAACTGACCGTTCAGATAGAGTTGTACCTCCTGATTGGCACCCTCAAAGTAAATAATTGCTTGACGACCTTCCTGGCTTTTGTCAACAAACAATTGTTTCCGATACCAGGCGGGTCCCCGATAGAATCCCGGTGTCTCATCGTCCGCATCTTTATCATTCCAGGTATGAGGTATATTGACTGTCTCCCATGAAGAGTCGTCGTATTTATCCAACTGGGCTTCAAACGGAGAACCTTTGGTAAACTTCCATCCGTCGTTAATTGTGTATATCACACGTTGCTGCGCTTGTACCCATCCCACAACGAACAACATCATAAATATATAGAGAAACTTCTTCATAATCTAAATACGCTTATAGTTAAAACTTTATTTCTATCGCCTCACCTGTATAGATACATTCCTTGTTTTCAAAGACAGTTCCTTCAGGCAGATATAATTTCACATGCATTTTTATTTGTTCCGGCATACCGGGATAATTACCTTCACGCTTTCCGATAGTCAATGTCCGTTCCGCATCTTTCCATTGCATCGGCACTTGCGAACTGACGCCTTCTTCATAACGGTAAGAATCACCTTCATCCTCATACCATAAGAAAGAGGCGTCTGTTCCGCCATAGATACGAAGTTCCAGCTCGCGGTCGGGACACTCCATTGCATATTGCTTCACTTCTGCCAAGGGCAGAATGGAACCGGCTTTTACATACAGGGGCAATACATCCAGTACATTTGCCTGTACACACTCCTTTCTACCGCCAAAGGCTTGCCCAGTCCAAAAGTCATACCAATACTTGCCTTCATGTCCGGGCAGGTAGACAGCGATATCCTTTTCTTCCGATTGAGGATGAAATACCGGACGCACCAATAATGACGTACCGAACATATAGGCGTTGTCAATATTGAAAGTACAAGTATCTGTTGTAAAATCCATAGCCAATCCTCTCAGCATGGTATAATCGTCGGCCGTCACTTGGTAAGACATTGAGTAGATATAAGGCAGTAGGCGATAACGCAGATTTATATATTTCACCTGATTGTCATAGTAAGGTGTTCCTTTTGCACCAAACTGCCAGACTTCACGAGGCACATTCGTGCCGTGAGCACGGAAAATCGGTGTAAATGCACTGAACTGGAACCAACGTGAATACAGTTCTTTATAATCATTGCTTTTCAGTCCGTCAGGGTATTTCGCGTCACGTTCCGTTACGAAGAAACCGCCCGTATCGGAAGTCCAATACGGAATACCGGACATGGATAAGTTGAGTCCGGCAACCAGTTGTTTGTGCATATTCTCCCAAGATGCCGAAACATCGCCCGACCAAACTGCCGTACCATAATGTTGCTGTGAGGCAAAGGCGGAACGGGTAAGAATAAATATACGTTTCTGATTACTTTCAGCCCGTAGGCGCCGGTAGAAGTCTTTCAGCATTTCCAAAGAATAGGTATTCAGATAACGATGGAAGCTGCCCAAGCAGGTATTTCCAGCCGATTTAGTTTTCTCTTCCTGTTTCAACTGGGTAAATCCTTCACGGAAAGAGGGTTCCGTAGCATCCATCCACCAAGCATCCACGCCCATATCATAAAGTCCTTTCTTCAAGTATTGCCAAAAGATATTCCGAGCGGCGGGGTTATATGCGTCAAAGACTTTATAGCCCGCCCATGTCGGTTCGTCAAACAATGCACCAATGGAATCCAGCGAGTGATAAACATCCGTTTCCGGTCCGAATCCGGGCCAAACGGAAAGCATGAAATGTACATTATCCTGCTGATGTAGCTCGTCAATAACCTGCCGGGGATTGTCAAAATGAAGCGGATTGAAGGTGAGACTGTTCCAATGGAGTTTGTCGCCCCAATATTCCCAATCCTGCACAATATTATCCAACGGGATTCCCCGTCTGCGGTATTCTTTTACGACTGCTTTCAGTTCATCGAACGATTTATATCGTTCTTTGGATTGCCAGAAACCATACACCCATTTCCCGAACATCGGAACGTTTCCTGTCAATTTCCGGTAACCGGAAACAACTTCATCCATGCTCCTGCCATACACGAAATAATAATCGGAAGCATCGCCCACTTCGGACATAAAGGAGTAGCCTTCGTCCGTATCTTCAAACTTTGTCGAGGAATAGTTATCCCATAAGATGCCATATCCATTGGTCGAGACAAGGAACGGATTGACAATATCCATATTTGCCTGCAAAAGGAGTACTGACTTTCCACGATAGTTCATAATGCCGTTCTGATACTGTCCCAGTCCGTAAATAGCCTCATCCGCAGTAGGAATAAAGCGTTGGATTACTTCGAGACATTGTTCGCCACCAGCTTCGGAGCGTTTGAAGTCACGCGCCTTTTTATGGTCTTTTTCTTTTAACAGTAATCTGCCTGTTGATGCTTCGTGAAAAATAAAAGCAGCATTGACCTTGTCGAAAGTTACAGAAAGCTCATGGGTACGAAAAACAAATGTCTGCTTCGTCTCTGCGTACCTATAATCTTTGAATGTAGGCTTCTCCGCATCGACAACCAATCTTTTTGTTACCAATGTATCACCTTCTGGATAAGATAAAATCCGTACGCACCCCGCCGACATAAATTCAACTCTATATTGAACACTGTCACAGATAAAGGAACAACCTCTGCCATCTTCATTGACCGAAGAAGAACATCCGAACCATGAAAGTGCGGATGAAACCAATAACCAATATTTCAAATTCTTCATCAACCGGTTTATTTGACTGTGTAGATACTATATCCCAATGACAAATTACGGACTATGACATTTCCTTTCAGATAAAAGGTAGGCATATTAAAACCGTTCACAATATTGTCCTTATGCAATTCCACTTTTGCGCTTTTCCATTCACCTGTGTTATCAGTGCGTATCCGTGATACAATTTTAAACGGTTCTTTGGGCTCGCGTAAAGTAGATGACCGTACAAAGAGGGATTCATTTCCTTTATCCAAATATTCAAAATACAGATATCCGACATAGTTATTCATCTGCAATTTAGAGACTAGCTCTTTGGGTAAAGATATGGAGAGAGTTTCTTCGGCATTATATCCACCGGACTTACGTTTCCCCTGGATTTTCAAATCCGATTCACGCAGACGTTTCATCTCAACAGTCAGAGCTGACTTCGCTGCCTTTATATCGTTTTCTATTTGAGACAACAGTCCTATCGCCACCGGATAGCGTCCTTGGCTTATCAATAATGCCGCTTTGTCAAGCGAACGTTGGCAGGCGGATACATCCATTTTGGTCTTTTCAAGGAAACAAACTTCTTTCCGCAAACGGAAAAGCATCAATGGCAAGGTCAAACCACGCTCATCTGCCTGTTCACCTTTGAATTCTGCAGCGTATTTTAAAGTAGTACGCAGTTCCCGGTCACCATTCTCAATAGTGGGTTCAATCTCATGTCCCTCAGTATAATCACTCCAAGAAGCGATAAACATCATATCCAGACTGTCTTTCTCTGCCATACAGAATTTCCACATACTGCTATATGTTTCTCCATTATTGCGAGGTATATAGTAGAAGTGTCCGCGTCCCCAGCCCGCACATCCCCGGTTATCCATGCCGGGCATGGCAAATCCAGATTTGATGGTATAGGCAGGATTGTTACTGTGCCAAATCGAATCACGAAAAGGTTTCATAAACTCTATGACATCATCCTGAGTGGCATAATTATCCCATTCGGCATATTCCTGATCCTTTACCCGGACACGTGCAGGAAGCCATGCAGTAGGTATTTCGCCGACTTTCTTCCAGGCATCCATATCATCACTGCGAGTTACGGGAATGTATTTATTATTTTCCAGTTTTCCCCAATCAGCCCACCGGCGCAAAGCAACAGGCTGCTTCATTCCTTGAGGAAGTTTTACTTCTGATAATACTTTCCGATATTCATCAACCTTCGCTCCCGGTCCGAAATGATAGAAGACAGGCATTCCTTTTACAATAGGTGCCGTAGGTCCGGTAAAAACACTATCAACAAGATATTGATAACACTTTGCCATATACTCCGTTTTGGCTCCACGGGTATTTACTTGTGGATAAATTTTGGTTATCCAGTCATAATACAACCATCCGTCACACCAGTTTACTCCTATCTCGAAGTCATACTTCGCCGCCACTTTCTGCATTTCACGCAACAGGATATCGTTTTCATGGGGTCTGAATCCCCATTCGATAAAGAAGCCGTCTATCTTGGCTGCTTTTGCCGACAATATCTGGTATTCGATATAGTCGGGATCCAAATTCGACTGCATCCCGACTTGCGGATAAGCCACTGCCGCGATTTCATGCCGTCCTTCACCATCTATCAGGTCGGCATTATAACATAGCGATTTTCTTCCGGTACTTGATTTTTCCGTATTGGCATACATTTCCCACCGTCCTAATTTGCCATCATGCTGACGGGTATAGCGCACACCATGAAAGTCCGCATATACTTTCTTTCCATTCTGCGCCCAAGCCTGTACGGCTGAAAACATCAGTATTAAAAGAAGAAATTTCCTCATTATTCCTAATTTTATTATTTTATTGTACCTATTAAACTTTATCAATCCTCACCTAGTACCAAGTCGTGCTCTTCCGGATAACTGAAGGTATTGTCAATCATCCAACGACCTTTGTAAATTTTGGCTCCGCCCATCTTGAAAAGTTCCTCCCCTTTCTCATTGACAAGTCCTTCCGCCCACCATTCTTCTGTCGGTTTCAACATCAGGATTCCGTCCGGTCCGTTGCAGATACTCTTTATATCGGGGATAGCATAGACCTTTTCACAAGTAGGAGTATCCGTAGAAACATCAAACTTATAAACAGCCGAAGCGGCCGTCAACCATAGTTTATCATTTTCACCATAGACCGGGAACAAATCATGCCCACCCGATTCTTTGTCAAATGTATATACACGTGTCTGGTTGGTCAGTTTAGGGCTGGCAGGATTGTCATTGTTATATTTGAAGCGGAATAACGCCGTAGTACCGGCCTGTATAGTAGCCGTAGCGTATATACATTCTCTCTTTTTATCCCACACGACATTGTGGGCATTACCCAATTTCACGGTATTAGCTTTCATTCCCAGTACTTTTATCGTATCTACCACAAAGGTATTAATTTCACCAGACTTTGACTCTGCTGTAACAATATTTCCATCCGGTAATATTTCCGCAGAGTGAGGATTCTGCCCGCAGTTAGCATAGAACATTAATTTATGGTCTGATATGCGGATTAATGCCACCGCTCCGCCGGAAGCGGTCATCAATACATAGCGTTTATTGAAGACCGGTTTCACTTCACTTGGATTAATGAACCAGTCCTGATGTGCTGAAGGAACACAAGCCGTATAAGGGTCCCAACTCCAAACATTGCGTCCTGTCTCCGTATCTCTTATCACAATGGCACGTTTCGACTGCTCTGCCAAAACATATGCTTTCGCAGGAAGTTGAAATGTTTCATTCTGTGCAACAGGAGCTGTGTCGTCATCGGAACAAGCCCCCAAGGCTATATTAAAGCCCAAAAGAATGGCTAATAAACTTATTTTCTTCATATTCATAACTATTTTATTTTCTATTTTTTCTCTATTAAAACCTCTACAAATTCTTTAGTGTGATTGAGTATCATAGTAATCAATCAAAGGATAAACAGACAAATTCAATTGCCGCATATATGCAAGGAAATCGTCATAAGGTTCGTACTCTAATGAGACAATCCCTTTATTCGAAGCACTACCGTCTGAAGCATAGCCGTCATTATATTCAAAATGTATCCATCCAATGCAATTCTTCGTTTCAAGCAAACGCAAACAGAAATTCTGATGAAACTCTCCCCGGCTTTTCTGTGTACGTACGAGCCAGCCACCACCCTCTGTATTCGAATACTTAGTTCCTTTATAGGAGGTATCTTCAGCCTTTGTATAGAACTCAGAAACTAAGAACGGCTTCACTCCGCACCATGATTTCAGATTGGTCAGGAAGTCAGTTTCCGGTTGCCAGCGTCCATAGTAATTGATGGAAACAATATCACAATAACGGGCACAAGCCACTACTACTCTCTCATTATATTTACTCCAGTCATGCAGACGTGTACCCAAAATCAAGTGTTCCGTATCGTAACGCCTGACAGTCTTCGTCGTCAATTGATAATAATAATCAGCAACAACTTCCCTGAAATCTTCCTGATCTTTCTTGGTTATCGCTGCGGAAGAGACTATACCTCTGTCCTGCATAAATTTTTCGGCATAGATTCGGGCTGCTTTGTAACGGTCGGGCAAAGCCAGGAAATGTTTCAGGTCAATCCCTCGCAGAGGGTCAGCATTCTGATAACTCGCAAACGGCAGTTCATTATCGAGATAATATCCAACAAAGTGTTTGTCACCTGCAAACAACGTGGATTTCTTGCGTACTAGGTCGTCGATATAGGTTTCAAATGTTGGTTCGAAAAGAAGAACCAGGCGATTATACTTATCGTCATCAAAAGGATAACCTAAATTCTTACTCATGTCCCACATAAAGGTACGAAGCAAATACAGGGTTTCCGCATACGCAATCTTCTGTGTCTTCGGCGTTAGCAGGTTGGCACGCATAGTAGCGGGAAATGTTTCAATACGATTTGAGCCATACGAAATATAGTTGATATGGTTATCCGCTATCAGCTTTCCTGTTTCTTCGCTCCACCGGGCTTCACTACCAAACTTTATACTGAAAGCTTTATGATGGGCAGCAGATTCTCCCGGACGAACATGTTGGATTCCATGAAGAATAACAACGCCATTATCAGGGTCAAGCAGATAAGGGCGTCCACCGCAATAGGCTACCCGGAAGAAACCATCTTTTCCCGTCACAGAAGAGGGTTGCAAGCCGATTCGTCCGCCCCATGCAGTCCGGCTATATTCTAATGAAGGAGTATACCGGTTCATATTATCAATGATGCGGGTTTCACGGGAATCGGCAGTTGACCATGATTGAAAAGTTCCATTCTGCCACTTTCTATATTCTACATTCAAATAAGTATATTCGTCCGTTGCAGGTGTAGTGGGAGCTTCCGGTTCCGAAAGTTCCCCTGTATCAGAAGAAGAACACCCTGTCACGAACGACATCAGCCCGACTAAACAGAAAAAGAGGAAGCGATGATATATATGTCTATCCATATTACTTTTAATTAATACATATACTTACTCAAGAAGCAGATAAAGTTTTGCAAGTATCCGTTTCATAGAGAGACAGGAAGCGTTTTTATAGTTAGTAACCATGCGCCAGATGCTCATCCCGAACAGTACCAGATGTTCATCCTGCACACAGTATCTAACTATCAAAGAGCTCTTATCCCTATACAAGCCACCTGTTATCTTCCAATAACTTGTTGGCCCGATATAGTAGAACCGTTATTTCTTCTTAGGGAATTTGATTTCCAGTGTCATCACACGTACAGTCGCATTACTGGATACCAATTCTTTAGGTTCTGTCATACTAATAATTTTCATAACGCCTACCCTTTCTCCTGCCGTTGAGGTATCCGCTGTCTTGAATGCGATAATATCCCCAACTGCAACAGGATTCAATTGATTGGCAGTGATGATACTTGATGAGATTGCACTTATGGAAGAAGCCGTTGCATTATCAAAATCAAAACTTGACAATATGGCAAAGCGGGTATCATTCTTCACACTTATAGCACTCAGTTTACCTGTTGAACCTGAATATTCCCCATCCTTATCTTTGAAGCTCATAGAATACAAACGAGGTACAGCCGAACCACCAAAACAATAGAACTTAACGTCTACATTTTTCGCATTACTCTCGTTAGCAATCGCATAATCAATAGAATAGGTTTTCAAGTCATTCAATGACAACAAACCGTATGTATCGGGATACTTGGCATTCGGAGTATTGGCAATAGGGTGACTGCCTATGGTAACTGTAGCAACGTCCATATTGACATACGCTGTCACATATCCTACCGTATTCTTATCCTCTCTTCCATCCGATACTACAATCTTAAGTTGTGAAGTAGCCTCAGTAAAGTTTATTTCAGGTGAATAATCCAAACTTGTTTCACCATTCTTTGTTTCTCTCAGAGCTTCTACTTCCTGTCCATTCTCAATACGATAGATTATAATTTCATGAACACCACGAACTGACTCAATTTTCATCGGTACACCTTTCTTTGCGTCGGTATCTGCAAATATGGTCTTTTCAGGTAAAGTCAGTACAGGGCCGGGGATAGTCCTGTAAGTCACAGGCAGTGTCGAAATTGTAATATATCCATATGTATCTTCCGCCTTGACCTTAAAACCTCTATCACCTTCTTTATAATTTATCATTTCGTCGTATGCATACTCTTTCTCGCCACTCAAGTTTGCAGTACCTTGTGATTCCTGTCCGCTGGCTGAAACCAAGTACATTTCAACCGTTTTCAAACCGGCTTCTGAAGTTACTTTAAATGTTGTACGTGGAATAGTCGGATTCTCGTCCATTTCATCATAAATTATCTCTTCCGGATCGAAAGTGATGACAGGACGTTCTACAACATCGGTCACTGATATAGGTAGTGTACTCGTTATTACATGATTCAATTTATCGGTGGCTTCAACAATAAAAGCCTGATAATTCGCGTCATATTCTAAGTTTTCAGATAAACTGTAGGAATTCGGATTGAAGAAATCCGTTACAGTCTTATAATCAACAGTTCCTTCCACTGTCTGAATTTTCATTGTCACACTCTGCAATCCGGCTTGTGACTTGATTACAGCTACTACAGGCAGATTGTCGACTTTATTCAGATCGACAGCCAATTGTTCCATCGGGAATTTGATAACAGGAGCAGCGGCATTAGGGTCAATATTTTCATTATCGTCACCGCAAGCCACAAAGTTCAAGCAAAGCCCGATTAATAAGATGGTATATAATTTACGAATCATAATAAACTCATTTTAATTTAATACTGATTATTTCTGATAATAACAATATTTCTCGAATATGTGGATTACTCCATTTGTCGGCAAGATATTGCTAGTCTTAGCATTGCGTTGAGGTGACTTACCATTGCTTCCTGTTTCATTCACCAAAATCTTTCCTACGGCAGCCTGCCATGGATTCTTCCAAACGGACATGGTCATCAAACCTTTTTCACCGGGAAGCATTGTCAATACAAACATGGCTTCTACTTGTAATTGCCCATACGAGCTATATTCACCATCCACAATATGATACAAAAGCATATCTTTCACTGTTGCTTTATCGCAGTCAGTAATGGAAGCCACACCCGGAAAAACATTCTCACGATAGGACTGCATAGCCGTATTATTCAGAGCCAGATAAGTATATTTGTTTTCGGTCTGAGTATAGTAATCCTTCAGACCGGTATATTCTATTGCCGCCGTAAATTCAGAGAAAATATTCTGATGATCCTGAAAATACTCCCAGGCAGTCACATTCACATGAGGGTCGTCAACCGATGCTTCATAATCATAATTCTTCTGTAAGTCCAAATCGCATCCGGCCAGTGCTATCATACCCAGACAAAAGAAAAGCGTTTTATACATTGTCTTTTTCATCGTTTCAAGCTTTTTAGTTATTACCATAATATGTATTCTGAGTTATTTTCGGATTCTCCAATATATGTGAGTAGTGAATCGGGAATAGTTCATTGCCATCCTGACTCATACCGTTGACAGGCTCCATCACTTCTTTCCATTTACCTGTACGTACCAGGTCGAACCAGCGACGGCCTTCACCAACTAACTCAACCTGACGTTCACGTAGAATGTAATTTATGACCTCATCTTCAGACGCAAAGCCAAGTGCCGTAGGAGTAGCCAAGCCTGCGCGGTCGCGCACTTTTTTCACCAAATCCAAAGCTTCTTCCCATTTGCCCAAACGGGCACGGGCTTCTGCCTGTAGTAACAACATATCTGTATAGCGATAAACCGGGTAAGCAACTTCACAAGTCTTGTTCAATGAATTACTGATATCGCCAGCCATATATTTACGCAATTCATTCCCATTCTGATAATCCTTCACCGTGTATGCCTTACGCAAATCGCCCTGCATATCCGGTTCATTAAAAATACTCATCAATTGGTCTGATAAAACGGCTGCACGGTTGCCCGAACCGGAGAACCACTGATACATATAACTATATCCGTTTACACCCACTTCGTCCATATTAAAGTGAATGAGGAAAATAAACTCTTTTGTAGAGTATTCATCATTTTCGGGGGTATCGTCCGATGGTTTATTATTCAGTTCTTCCGTAAACATGGTATGCCAAGTTTGAATGGACGGCTCAAAATCAACAAAACGACCTTTGGAAGATTTTATATCAGCCATTTTATCAATGGTTTGATCTGCCAGGTTATATTGTTTAACCCACATATAGACATCTGCCATTATAGCCCATACGCCACAGATAGAAATACGTTTACGCTCAAAGTTCTTATTACGGTTAACCAAACTTTCCGCTTTCTTCAGGTCAGGAAGAATGGAATTGTCTATAATGTAATTCTTATCCGTACGTTCCTTGTAGATAGCATCAGAGTATTTCTCCGTCGGTTCGATAAACAAAGGTACATCACCCCAAACACGGATAGCATAGAAATAGGCTAAAGCACGCAAAGCATATGCTTGACCTAGATAATCGTTGCGGTCGGCAACATCCGGCATGCTGATATTGGGAATATACTTGATAGCCAGGTTTGTCTGGTTAATCATTTGATAGAGAGTAGTCCATTTCGCACATTTCTCGTCTGTAGACATCAGGTTGTTGATAACACGTGCCTGGTCTGCCATTACCGGAGCACCGGGGGCTACGTTGTCCGAACGGAATTCTCCCCAATAGAAATAGTTCTCACGCAAAGTGGAACGCAGTAATCCGTAGATTTCATTCACTCCTGCCTTGGCGTCACGGGCAGTTTGCCACATATCGCCTGCCGGGATTTCACTTACCGGCTCTTCGTTCAGAAAATCCGAGCAGCTATTCAATGATAGAGCCAGGCATACAGCTCCAACAAAATATTTTATCTTATTCATACTATATTCTCAATTAAAAGTTAGCAGAAAAACCAATACCATATTCTCTCTTTCTCGGGTAGCGGTAAGAGTCTTTACCTACCTGAAGAGGATTACTTGTAGAGAATTCAGGGTCGAATCCGGAATAGTTAGTCCATGTCAAAGCGTTGTTAACAAAAGCGTAGACATTCACATTCTTCATCATCAGCTTCTTTATCCAATTTCCAGGAAGGTCATAAGCTATGCGTACGTTCTGCAAACGGATGAAGGAAGCATCTTCCAGGTAGAAAGAGTTCCCCATACGGGCATTGTTGAAATCGTCATTGTATGGACGGGGATAGATTGCCTGGTCACCCGGATACAGCCACATGTTGTGGATAACTTCCGGTGAAGGAGTCGTTCCGGTGTATTTGAACATATTACGGTTATGTTCCGCCGCATTATAAATCTTTCCACCCAATGAATAATAGAATCCTAAGTATAAACTCAAATTCTTCCATGTCACTGTTGTATTCAGACCACCGGTCACGTCAGGCATAGCATTACCAATCACCATACGGTCATTATCATCAATCACACCGTCACGAGTAGCTTCCGGCTCTTCCCAGTTGTAGTCTCCACCACGGAACGGTTTGCCGTTCGGCAATGTTTTCTGACGGATATTGCCGGTATATTCTTTTCCATCCAACAAATACTTATATTGGAATACGCCATTTTCGAAAACCGGAGTCAGTTGTTCCCACTTTTCAGTAAAGGCATTCGATTCATCGTAAGCAAACACACCGGCACTCTTGAATCCGTAGAAATCACCGACACGGCCACCTTCCTGCATCCACCAAATATCGCCTTCCATATAGGCTTTGCCTTCAGACAGTTTCTCAATACGGTTAACGTTTCTGGAGATGTTGAATGAAGCATTCCATTTCCAATCTTTCGTACGGATAATATCACCGGTGACGGCAATTTCGAAACCACGGTTACTCATCTCACCCACATTGGTTTTCATGTAAGAGAATCCCGATTCTTTCGGCAACTGATAGTTGGCAAGCAAACCGTCGGTGTATTTATCGTAATAATCGGCAGTAATTGTCAGGCGGCTATTCCAAAAGTTCAAGTCCAACCCGAGGTTGAATTGTTTAGTCTCTTCCCATTTCAGGTTGTCCTTACCGATGCGGGTAGGAATCACGCCACCAACCCCATCGTAAATAGAACTGGGAGAATAAGAATAGATATAGTCATAGTTTCCGATAGCTTCATTACCTGTGATACCGTAACTTACACGAATCTTACCATCTTCCAGGAACTTTTTGGAGAATTTCATAAAGTTCTCGTCGGAAAAACGCCATCCTACGGATACGGAAGGAAAGTTACCCCATTTATTTTCTTTAGCAAAACGAGATGAACCGTCACGACGCATATTGGCTGTGAACAGGTATTTTCCCAAATAATCGTAAGTCACACGAGCAAAGACGGAAGCCATAGAGTGATTACTCAATGTTGAGCCCGTAGCCGATAAGTCCAGGTTTGCAGCAAATGCATTCATGGTATAGATAAAGTCCGTAGAGGAATTTATGCCCACAAAAGTTTCGTTTTCATAACGCCATTGCTGGGCACTGACACCGACCATCGCACTAAAGTTGTGCCCTTTTATTTTGCGGGCGTAAGTGATAAAGTCCTCGTTCATCCAGTTCCAGTTCAGGTAATTATAAGAATATCCCTTATTCTGTTTCTGCCATTCGTCGGTGATAAGGCTCGGTTCCAGTTTCTTACGTTTATCAAGATAGAAGTTGGCATTGATATTTGCCCTAAACTTCAGATACTTGTTAAACTTGATTTCAAAGAACTGGAAGAAGTTAGCTTTATATGAATCTGTAAAGTCTGTCGTATAATTAATCTGCGCAATCGGATTCTTCTGTCCGTTGAAAACTCCGACCAAAGAACCGTCCGGGTAGTAAGTATTGAAATAAGGACGGCGAGTCAACACCGCACTCAACAATGTACCTTCGTTCAATCCTTTTTTCTTTGAATAAGTCAGAGAGATACGGCTACCCATATTCATCCAGTCTGTCGGTGAATAATCCGAGTTGATACGGGTGTTCAATCTTTGGAAACCGGTATTTGAGATAATACCTTTTTCATTATAATAACCGGTATTAATGAAGTATTTCAGTTTCTTCGTACCACCACCTACGCTGACATCGACCTGGTCTTTCTGTGCAGTAGTCGTAATCATATCCAAATAATCGTTATCTACATTGAAGAACGAGTTCAAAGGGTCGTCCAGGATATCGATACTTTCATTCGGATTACCGCCGCCATACGTTTCAAAATACTCTTTACGGTACTGGTCGTACAATAGACGTTCTCTGCGATTAGCCTGCGGCACTTTATGAGATAATGTACCCCATGAGTGATTATATTTTATATCAATACGTGCTTTACCTTCCTGTCCGCTCTTGGTAGTGATAATAATCACACCGTTTGCAGAACGCGAACCGTAGATGGCCGCTGAAGCGGCATCTTTCAAAATCTCCATGGAAGTAATATCATTGGTGTTGATACCGTCAATACTTTCCAAAGGCACACCATCCACGATATAAAGGGGAGTGACTCCTTCGGCAGAGAAAGTAGATGTACCACGGATTTTGATAGAAGAAGACTCACCGGGTTGTCCTGAACCGGAGACTACCTGCACACCGGCAGTAGTACCCTGCAATGCTTCAAACACATTGGTTGCCATCTTCTGCTCGATAGCCTCGCTTGAAATAGAGGTAATAGCTCCCGTCACATCACGCTTTTTCATCGTACCGTAACCGACTACCACCACTTCGTCCAGCAACTTGGAATTCTCTTCGAGTGTTATATTCATCGTTTTATCTTTCACCACTACATCCTTAGCAGTGTATCCCATGAACGATACGGTCAGAGTAACTCCTTTCTTTGAAACATTCAAAGAGAAATTCCCATCCAAGTCTGTTATAGCTCCATTAGATGTTCCTTTCTCCATCACATTGGCACCGGGTAAAGGAAATCCTGTCTTATCCACAACCACTCCTTTCACTGCAAATCCACCTTGTGCATAAGTCGGACCGGCAAGGAAAAAGAGACTCAAGGAAATCAAAAGAAACGACTGCAATAACCGCACTTTTGCCCCATTCAGCAAATTTTTCATAACTAGAATAAAATTAAATTGGTTAATTATCAAGGTTTAACTCTCTACTTAATTAATCAGAAGAAATGTATGGATTCTTTCAATAAGATATTATTTTATACTTATCATAGACGCACATGTTCTTCATAATACTATACAATTATTATTATATTAGATAAAGTTTATACAATACCCGGTTTGCTAAAATCCGTGTGTGCGTACACACCAAATAAAAGAAAGCACAAGTACAAGTTGGTATTATCCAACACCGCAAAAGTATGATATTCGGGCATAATCCACCCTATCGAATTGTTCGTTTTATCAGGTCTAAAAATTCAGATGACTATTTTTATTCACTTTGCAGAGTCCTGTGTAGGGAGATCCTGCGATTTCCGGTACTGCGTAGGGGCAATACTGAAAAGTTCCTTAAAGCATTTGTTGAAGTATTGCGGATTTCCAAATCCCAGCCGGTAAGCAATATCCGAGATATTCATCTCCGGAGCATTCAGCAGAAAATACGCGGCTTTCTTCAGACGCAGGTTCATGATAAAATTATTTGGCGTACTCCCTGTAATTCCTTTTATCTTTTGAAATAAAACGGTACGCCCCACTCCCATCTCCCGTGAGAAAGTTTCCACGCTGAATTCGGGATTCTCCATATTATCTTCCACTACCCGGGTAGCTTGTTCGATAAACTTTTGGTCGAGTTCATTCGTAGCTATCTTTTCCGCCTTATTATCCAACTGACGGGCATATTTGTTCTGTAAAATCCTGCGGGTATTAATCAGGTTATTGCACTGCATAACCAGCCTGCGCATATTGAATGGTTTCACCACATAGATGTCCGCCCCGATTCGCAGCCCCTCAAGCTCTCGTTCGGGAGCGCTAAGCGCAGTCAGCAGTACAACCGGAATATGGCAGGTTTCTATATTATTCTTGATTTTGGCACACAACTCCGTTCCGGGCATTCCGGGCATCATAATATCCGAGATTACTAAATCGGGTTGCATTACTTTTACTTTCTCATAGCCTTCTTCTCCATTACTTGCCGTTTCAACGGTATATAACGGAGAAAATATATCTATCAGGATATTTCTGATTTCTTCATTATCATCAATGACTAACAGCTTGCAGTCGGTAGTTCCATTCTCATTCTTTGCCGACTGCACCTCTTTAATCAACGCTTCTTTATCTTCCGAGTAATAAATGTATTCCTTATCCTGTTCCGGTTCAATCCGGGAAACGGACGAATCAAAATGAGCATCCCCTTTCTTTAAGCTAACTTTAAAGTTAGAACCTTTTCCCAACTGGCTTTCTACTGTAATGTCTCCCTGATGGGCTTTTACGATACCCTGACTAAGAGCAAGCCCGATGCCTGTTCCGCCGTACTGCCCGATATTCTCGACCTGATAGAATCGTTCAAATATCTTCACATAGTCTTCTTCAGATATGCCTGCACCATTATCAGAGACTGAAAACATACATTCATCCGTTCCGTCAGCCAATTCAAGGGTGATGCTTCCACCGTCTGAAGTATATTTAAAAGCATTAGACAGCAAGTTATTAACCACTTTCTGTATTTGCAAGCGGTCGCCCCACACTAAACATTGTTCGCAATCAGCATGCAAAGTAAATGAAATATTCCTGTTGGCAGCCAATTCCTTAAATAGCACATAATGTTCCTTGAGCAGGGAATACAAGTCGAATTGGGAAATTTTCAGTTTCAGAAGTCCCTGCTCCTGTTTTCTGAAATCGAGTAGTTCCGTAATCAAGGATTTCAGGTTACCTGCATTCTTATGTATATTCAGCAGTTTCGAATAAGCATAAGTAGACAATTTCCCGGAGTTCAACAGCAAATCGACCTGTCCCAGGATAAGCGTGATAGGGGTTCGGATTTCATGCGAGATATTAGTAAAGAAACGCAGTTTGGACTGGTTCATCTCTTCAATGTATTGTTTCTCACGAAGTTCGAAATCAAGCGAGGTTTTCAAGAACAAACGTATTCTGTATTCTCTTATAACAAAGAAAAGAATAGTCAGAATCACACATACATAAATAGTATATGCCCACCAAGTAGCATAGAAAGGCGGAGTTATCGTTATCTTCAGCGACCTGATAACTTCCGGGAAGTTCTTCAGCCTGATTTCGAAAACATAATTATCAGGAGAGATATTCGTATAAGTTATGTCATTTCCCAAACGGTTCTCACTCCATTCGTCATTATAGCCAATCAGCCGGTATTCCACTTCACCGCCGCCTATATGCAGAAAGTTGTCTGTGGAAAAACCGATGGAAAAGACATTCTGTGAATAGTTCAATTTGATCCGGTCGGTATATGCAAAGGATTTATTCAGGATACCGGTTGGATCGCCAGTCGTTATTTCTTTGTTGTTGACATACAGATGCGCCAATTCCAAATCGTATATTTTCGGGGGATAGTGCAAACTGCTCTCACGGATTGAAACCATTCCCGTAGCTCCCCCCATATAAATATTATGATTGCGGGATACATGCAGGGATTTCCGGTTTACAAGAGTCAGCGGGAATCCTGTATTGGAATTAAAGTTAATTATTTTCCCTTCTTTCTTTTCCAACATCGACAACCCATGACCGGTACCAATCAGCAAATTGCCGGAAGGTGTTTCGCCCAACACCCTGATATTTTCTCCCGACAACACATTCTCAGGTGTATGCAAGTGAAACAAACTGTCTTTCTTATCCAACAAGAAAAGCCCGTTTCCATGTGTTCCTACCCAAATATCCCCCTCCCTGTCTTCATAGATGACATTGACAAGTTCTTTTTGGGATCTGACTTTCTTTTTCAGGTTTATCTTATATGTCTCAAACCGTTTTTCATCAATTATATAGGCAACACAACCCTCATCAGAAGCAAACCACAGTCTGTTGTTCGAATCAAGCAGCAAGGTATTATAATTATGTGTAAACAGTTCTTTCTGATGAATTAGTATTTCAGGCTTCAATGTCTGTTTATCCAAGCTGACAACCGCCGAGGTAGTGCCGATATATAATTTCCAGGGAGTATCAGCCAATGCAAAAAGAGCTTCGCCCACCTTATCTTCTCCGGGTGATTCAAGAGCGTATATATCATTCCGATAAGTATCAAGATGAAAACAATTTATCTTATTGGTAAAGTCGGCGGCAATCCACAAACAATTATCAGCCTCATCAAAGACAATGTCTTTTAAATAGTCCGTACTGAAATGATAACCCGTATGCGCATTAAAATGCCTGAATTTCTCCTGTTCCGGTTGATATAAATCCAGTCCGCCACCTTCCGTACATATCCATATATTTCCGGCTTTATCTTCTGCCATAGCGCCTACAACCGGAAAAGACAATCCTTTGCCTGATGCATGAAAATGGACAAAATGCTGATATTCCGGGGAGAAGAAGTTCACTCCGCCCCAATAAGTACCCACCCAAACAGTTCCCTGCTTATCCGTATAAAGAGAAGTTACGGAACGGTTGGACATAGAACCTATCCGGTTCGGGTCTGACTGATAATGAAAAATCTTACCGGTAGCTACTTCTATCTTACTTAGTCCGCTTCTATATCCTATCCATATGTTCCCCTCTAAGTCCTGGCACAGAGCTCTTGCCATATCGTCCCGAACTGCGTACATACTTTTATCGTCATACTCGTAATGGTGTATCATGGCACCCTGTGGAGAAAAACAGAAAACGCCATGTTCCTGAGAACCTATCCAAATATTCCGGTCATTGCCCTTAATCAGTTTCATAACTTTTATTCCCGGGATATCCAAAAATGTTCCGCCACAAGTATCCACACGCATTACTCCACCGTCTTTCAAGGCAATCCACAAAGTTCCTTCCACGCCCTCCACCATAGTTGGCCCGGTATCCGGCAGTTTCAGGTCTTTATACATCTGTTTCAGATGACGGGTGTCCTTATCATATAAGAATACTTTTCCCTCTTCGGCAATCCACACTCCCTGTTTTCCCTTCGCTATGGTAGAAGGAGAGGAAACCGGAAGCAAATAATATTTTTCCGTTTCAAGATCAAATTGGAAAAGTCCGGTAGAGGTCAACAGAAAAAGGCTTCCCTGACCGTCTTCTATCATTTGGGTGACATACAGATTACCGTAACTGATAGAGTCATTATGGAAATGATTGAAAACTTTGATGTGATTGCCGTCGTAGCAATTCAAGCCGTCCAAAGTAGCAATCCATATGCGCGACTTCTCGTCCTGACAAATATCACTGACCGTTATTTGAGATAATCCATCTTCAACACCCAATGCCTTGAACTTGTATTCCTGTGATTTGAGAGGGAATACAAACCAAGAAAGAGACAGAAAAATAAACAGACGAAATATAAGTAGCCTATGTTTGCACATATGAAGACATAAGATTTGTAACACACATTAATCTTGCCACAAAAGTAGCAGTTTTTATGATATTCCCAAAATAGGAGCAATAAGTATCGGACAGTACACGATTTATTCCTCCCGCCCGAACGAACGATATTCCAACGGAGTAAGCCCTGTACGCTTCTTAAAGAAAGAGAAGAAATATTCGGTAGACTGAAAACCGAGAAAGAAAGAAATCTCTTTCACTGATTGGGAAGTACCCACCAACATTTGCTTCGCTTTACGAAGTTTCAACTCCTGGAAATATTTGGCGGGAGCATAACCTGTATACTCCTTAAAGACACGACGGAACCATGAATAGCTGATATTGAGCCGCATCGCCAGCTCTTCCGGGTCTACATTGCCGGATACATTTTCATTCATTATAATCTTTGCCTGTTCTATCTTCTGGTCGACATCGCTCATCTCGAAAATCTTATTCTTGGAAACGGAGAGAATCATACCTATCATATGGAGCACAATACCGGAAAGATATTGTTGCGCGGAAATCTTGTCCGCTTCGGCCACTGCAAGAGCACGGGAAAACAAGGATACCAGTTCTTCATTGATTCCCACCTCTAATATCTGTTGCTCCTGAGAAAGAAAAGAATTATCCACGATAGCATCTATCGCAGGCCCTTCAAATCCGATATAATATTCCGTCCAACCGGTTTGCCGCAAAGGACGATAGGTATGCCACTGTCCGGGAAACAATACCATCAGCCGACCTTTACAAACTTGTTTTTCGGAAGTTGAATCTGATGAAAACAAACCACGTCCTTTGGTGATATAGACCAACTGGTACTCACGAAGCACCCTGCCTTTTTCAGCATTGAAAAAGTAACCGGAAGGATGTTCTTTCAACGGGTAAGGAGAGTCGGGCGGGATAGATTGATAACCGACCGTATTGACCCATAAACCGAACTTGCGATCCATGTCATTTACAATCAGATATTTAAATTCAAGTCCTAAACTATTGTCCTCGGTCATATCAACGTGTTTTCATGTAATTGAACCGGACAAAAATAGGAATTATTTTCAGAAAACACACGCTAAGAAACAAAAAACATCCGGAGTATACTATGAAGCATCTCCGGATGTCTATTTAAAACAAACCTACACTGTCAGATTTAGAAAGCCTTATGATATAAAGCTTCAATGTCTTCTACCGAAGTAGGACGGGGATTGCCACCCGTACAAACATCATTGAAAGCCGCTACTGCCAATGCCGGAATATCTTCTTCCTTCACATTGATTTCATGCAGTTTCTGAGGAATGCCAATGCTGAGAGAAAGAGCTTTTACAGCTTCAATAGCCGCCTTTACACCTTCTGCTTCACTCATTCCGGTAGTGTCTACGCCCATCGCTTTCGCAATATTGATATACTTCGGAGCAGCGGGAGACTCAGCGTTATATTCCATCACGTAAGGCAACAGCAAAGCATTTGCCACACCGTGAGGAGTATCATAGAAAGCACCCAGCGGGTGAGCCATCGAATGGACGATTCCCAAACCAACGTTAGAGAATCCCATACCGGCGATATATTGCGCTTGCGACATTGCTTCGCGGGCAACTACATCTTTGCCGCTATCCACAGCCGCTTTCAGGTTCTGCGCAATCATTTCGATAGCTTTCAGTTCGAACATATCGCTCATAGCCCAGGCACCCGGAGTAATATAACTTTCGATAGCATGCGTCAAAGCATCCATACCCGTAGCGGCAGTCAGACCTTTCGGCATGGAATACATCAGTTCAGGGTCTACGATAGCCACCGCAGGAATATCGTTCGGGTCTACACAAACCATCTTTTTACGTGCGTCTTCGTCGATAATCACATAATTGATGGTTACTTCGGCAGCCGTTCCGGCAGTAGTAGGCAATGCGAAAGTAGGCACTGCCTTGTGTTTCGTATCAGCCACACCTTCCAGAGATTTCACATCTGCAAAATCCGGGTTGTTCACAACAATACCGATACCCTTGGCGGTATCAATAGAAGAGCCACCACCCAAAGCTACGATAAAGTCGGCTCCGGAAGCTTTGTAAGCTGCCACACCGTTTTGCACATTTGCAATAGTAGGATTGGCTTTTACATCACTATAAAGTTCGTAAGGAATCTGATTCTCATCAAACACCTTGATGATTTCGGCAGCTACCCCAAACTTAATCAGGTCTTTATCCGTTACAAAAAAGGCTTTCTTAAAGCCACGTCTGGCTGCTTCCACAGCAATCACACTCCGGCATCCGGCACCGAAGTAAGAAGTTTCGTTTAAAATAATGCGATTCATGGTTGTCTATTTGTTTAAAGGATTAACCGCAACACCTTCCAGGGTAGAAAATGCTGCGGTTGCTAAAGTTTATAAATTCAATGACTAGTAAAAATATTATTTAGGCAAATTGAAAGCAACTGTCATTTCTTTCATCTGTTCCTGACTCATACCATCCGGCTCAAACCCCATATTTTTTGCTGCGATATAAATTAGAGCTGATTTATTAAGTACATCGATCTGGTCGAACGCCTGCATCGCATCGCAATCAACTGCAAATACACCATGTTTCTCCCACATCACAACATCATAATCCTGCAATTCCTTGATGGTAGCTTCCGCCAATTCTACAGAACTGGGCAATTTATAAGGAATGATACCCAAACCACGCGGGCAGAATGCCTTTGTTTCGGGAATCATACTCCATAACAGATTGGTAGCCACATCTTTTTCCAGGAATTTCGGACAATGTGTCATGGCAATCAGTTCTATCGGGTGTGTATGTACAGACGCTTTATAAGGAGAGTTTTTGCTCAACAGGTCATTATGTACGCTCAAGTGAGAAGGCAATTCCGATGTCGGAGCCACAGCCTCGTCTGCGATAATTACATAGCTGGCACAGTCATCCAAAATACGGATCACCGAACCATTCGCCATCGGCCAACGAGCTAAATCACGCATGCGTTTATTAGTTCCCTTGCAGTAGAAATAACATCCTTTCAGATAAGGAAGAGTCACACCGATAGATTTAACTTCACTGATCGGTTTCATCTGACGGATTTCATCGTCTACAAACTCTGTGATATTAACAGTGATATTACCACCGTTACGTTCAGCCCATCCTTTCTGCCACAAGTATCCGGCAACTTCTGCTACCTTGTTTACTTCTTTGGCAAGTCCCGGACGATTCTCTAAAATTGATTTCATTCTATATATAATTTTAATTAGGCATGGATTACACTGATTTCGTCGCAAGTTATAAAAAAACCGCGTAATCCATGTAATCCACACCTAAATTTTTTAAAACAAATTTGGGAACACTAATGAGAAGATAAGTACGATCAGACCAGCTATCAGCACAGTTATGGTCTTGTTTGACACGCCTTTCCATTCTTT
>ERZ791731.418-NODE-418-length-24754-cov-4.7872_pt1 | contig 24754 bp, 17 predicted proteins | sample MGYA00509954_ERZ791731 | MGnify/ENA primary metagenome ERZ791731 (study PRJEB30046, sample SAMN00715134) | human gut metagenome | study: EMG produced TPA metagenomics assembly of the A metagenome-wide association study of gut microbiota in type 2...
CTTATTCGTGGCATAGCTCCCGGCAAGTACCGTATCTACGGCTTGATGGATGCCGACCAGAACTTCACGTTCAATCAGAAGAGTGAGGTGATTGCTTTCCATGATTCGCTGATTATCCCCCGCATGGAAGAACGCATCCGTATGGATACGGCTTGGGTGGACTCATTGACTTACGATACGATTGTAGAGAAGAAATATATGCATTATCTGCCGGATGACGTGATTCTCCGGGCTTTCAAGGAACTGAACTATTCGCAATATCTTATCAAGTCCGAAAGGCTTGTGCCGCATAAGTTTACTTTCTATTTTGCAGGCAAGGCAGACACTCTGCCTGTGCTGAAAGGATTAAACTTCGACGAAAAGGACGCCTTTATCATCGAGAAGAATCAGCGGAACGATACGATTCATTATTGGGTAAAGGATTCTTTGCTATTCAAACAGGATACGCTTGCCATGAGTTTGACTTATCTTTATACCGATACCTTGAATCAGTTAGTACCCCGTACGGATACCTTGAACCTGGTTTCAAAACAGAAATATAAGAAAGACGAGCCGGAAAAGGAGAAGAAGAAAAAGAAGAAAAAGAAAGATGAAGAGGAAGAGCCGGAACCGACGAAATTCTTGCCAGTAAATGTCAGTGCGCCTTCGTCAATGGATGTATACGGTTATATCTCCCTGAACTTCGAGGAACCGATAGCCAGCTTTGACAGTGCGGCCATTCATCTGCGTCAAAAGGTAGATACGCTTTGGCAGGACATACCGTTCGAGTTTGGACGGGATTCTCTGAACCAGAAGAAGTTTAATCTGTATTATGATTGGGAGCCGACTTTTGAATATGAGTTTGAAGTAGACTCTACGGCTTTCCACGGTATATACGGCTTGTTTACCGATAAGATAAAACAAGGGTTCAAGGTACGTAGTGAAGATGAATATTTCACGCTTCATTTCAACGTGACCGGAGCTGATTCTCTGGCATTCGTCGAACTGCTTGATGCGCAAGACAAGGTGGTTCGTAAGCGGATAGTGGAGAAGGATGGAATGGTTGATTTTTACTTCCTGAATCCGGGGAAATATGCGGCCAGACTGATAAACGACACAAATGGAAACGGAGAATGGGACACGGGGGACTTTGCAAAAGGTTTGCAACCGGAAGCGGTCTTCTATTATCCGACCATATTAGAGTATAAAGCGTTGTGGGACGTGACACAACCGTGGGATATTCATGCGACCCCTGTGGATAAACAGAAACCGGATGAGCTTAAAAAACAAAAACCAGATGAAGACAAAAAGAAAAAAGATAGAAATAACCAGAACAGGCGTCGCTAACTTTCGCCGTAGTCTGATTATCGGAACTGTGGCATTACTGATGGGAATTTTCGCCCTTCCCGCCAGTGCCCAATGTGAGGCGAAGAATGACGCATTTCAATCCGGCGAACACGTGATGTATGATTTGTACTTCAACTGGAAGTTTGTCTGGGTGAAAGCCGGACTTGCCAGTCTGACGACCAATGCGACTACTTACCATTCGGAACCGGCTTACCGGATGAACCTGCTTGCTTTGGGCAGCAAACGGGCGGATTTCTTTTTCAAGATGCGTGATACGTTGACTTGCGTGATTGGCGAGAAACTGGAGCCGCGCTATTTCCGTAAGGGTGCCGAGGAAGGAAAACGTTATACAGTGGATGAGGCTTGGTTCTCGTATAAGGATGGACTTTGCTTTGTCAACCAGAAACGTACGTACAGGGATGGAACGTTTGATGAATCGGAAGCGAGTGACAGCCGTTGTATATATGATATGCTGAGTATTTTGGCTCAGGCACGCTCTTATGATCCTACTGATTATAAAGTAGGAGAGAAGATCAAGTTTCCGATGGCTACGGGACGTAAGGTGGAAGAGCAGACGCTTATCTATCGCGGAAAGGAAAACGTAAAAGCCGAGAACGGAGTTACTTACCGTTGTCTGATATTCTCATTGGTTGAATATGATAAGAAAGGGAAGGAAAAGGAAGTCATTACTTTCTTTGTGACGGATGACCAGAACCATCTTCCGGTTCGTCTGGATTTGTTCCTGAACTTCGGATCGGCAAAGGCGTTCTTGAATGATGTTCGGGGGAATCGACACCCGTTGACTTCCATTGTAAAATAACGTAAAGAATCAGGCACGGATTTCACGGATTACACGGTTTTTATTTAATTGTAACCGTGTAATCCGCGAAATCCGTGCCTGATATATATATATTAACGGTTTACTTTGATTTCTTTTTATTCTTCTACCTCAAAAGGTACTTTCTGGTCTTTCCTGAATACACTGGATTCAAAAGTGGCAATCAAATCTCCATTCTGATTGGTAATATCTACCTGATAGCAACCTGTGCTCCGGCCGATGTAGCGTTCGCGTGCTTCGGCATAAAGAGTGTTACCCGGGCCGCTTGCACGTAAGAAAGTGATAGTGGATGAAAGGGAGAAGGCGAGTGTGCCATGCGAGTTGGCGGCTGCTGCGAGAGCGAGGTCTGCCAACGTAAAGATGGCTCCGCCTTGTGTACGGGCACCTGCATTCAGATGTTCGGGCATTATTTCCAACTTGGCTTTGCTGTATCCTTTGCGTACTTCCAGCAGGACTACACCTGCATTTTCAGCGAAAAGGTCGTTTTTGAAGAATTCTTGTGGGCTCATAATATATTTATTGTATTTCGATATTTCTTTTGCAAATGTACCAAAATTGTCCCTCATTTGGATTATTTAGGTCGGTCTATTCTCTTGAAATGCACTATTTTTGCAATCAAGAAAATTAATCACTTAACAAATAATCCCTGTATTATGAAAACAATTCTTAGCGCATTAGGATTTTCCCTTTTGATCTTTACGAGTTGCGGTGGACAAAAAAAGCTTGAAGTAGACTTTATTCAGGACAACATCGACAACGCAGTGGCACAGAACACGATTCAAACGGATATTATCGAGAAATCCGGCAAGGTTCTGAATCCGAGAACTATCAACGAAGACGGCAGTATATCTTATATACCTATTGAAGATTGGTGTTCTGGTTTCTATCCTGGTAGCATGTGGTTGACTTATAACCTGACCGGAGATAAGAAATGGTTGCCGCTGGCTGAAAAATATACGGAAGCTCTTGATTCTGTGAAGTATCTGAAATGGCATCATGACGTAGGATTTATGATTGGTTGCAGCTATCTGAACGGATACCGTCTGGCTGACAAGAAAGAATATAAGGATGTGATTGTCGAAGCAGCCAAGTCACTCTCTACCCGTTTCCGTCCGAATGCAGGTGTTATCCAGTCATGGGATGCAGATAAAGGCTGGCAGGGAACACGTGGATGGAAATGTCCGGTGATTATTGATAATATGATGAATCTCGAACTGTTGTTCGAAGCAACAGCTTTCTCCGGTGATTCTACTTTCTACAATATTGCAGTAAAACATGCCGATACGACTATGGCACACCATTTCCGTCCGGACAACAGTTGCTATCATGTCGTAGACTACGATCCCGAAACCGGAGAAGTGCGCAAGAGACAAACTGCACAGGGATATGCTGATGAATCGGCTTGGGCTCGCGGACAGGCTTGGGCTCTTTACGGATATACTACTTGCTATCGCTATACGAAAGACAAGAAATATCTCGACCAGGCTCAAAAGGTATATAATTTTATCTTTAACAACAAGAATCTGCCGGAAGACCTCGTTCCTTATTGGGACTATGATGCACCGAATATTCCGAATGAACCACGTGACGCTTCCGCTGCGGCTTGTACAGCTTCTGCCCTTTACGAATTGGACGGTTATCTGCCGGGCAACCAGTACAAGGAAACTGCTGATAAGATTATGGTAAGCCTGGGTTCGCCCGCTTATCGTGCAGAGGTGGGTACCAACGGCAACTTTATCCTGATGCATTCGGTGGGCAGTATTCCTCACGGTCAGGAAATTGATGTTCCTCTGAACTATGCCGACTATTACTTCCTGGAAGCGCTGATGCGCAAAAGAGATCTCGAAAAGAAATAAATCTCATTGATATGTACAGTGAACGGTAAATGATGAACATAGGCTTCTGTATATAGCTTGTCCATCGTTCACCGTTCATTTGTTTATTATCTTTATTATAAACCGTTTATCGTTAACTATCATTATCATGAATAAACCTATAAACCTTTTGGTAGGTGGTCTGACTTTGTTTGCGGCACAGGGTTGCAAGGCCCCGAAGCAAGTTGTGGAACAAGCTGAGCATCCCAATATTATCTATGTATTTCCCGACCAATACCGTAACCAGGCAATGGGATTCTGGAGTCAGGACGGATTCCGGAATAAAGTGAATTTTCAGGGCGATCCTGTTCATACCCCCAATCTGGATGCATTTGCCCGCGAATCCATGGTGTTGTCTTCTGCACAGAGCAACTGCCCGCTGAGTAGTCCTCATCGTGGAATGTTATTGACCGGCATGTATCCCAACCGGAGCGGCGTGCCTTTGAACTGTAATTCTACGCGTCCCATCAGTTCTTTGCGTGAAGACGCTGAATGTATCGGCGATGTGTTCAGTAAAGCCGGTTATGACTGTGCTTATTTCGGAAAACTTCATGCCGATTTTCCGACCCCGAACGACCCCGAACACCCGGGACAATATGTAGAATCCAAACGTCCGGCATGGGATGCCTATACTCCGAAGGAACGTCGTCACGGATTTAACTACTGGTATTCTTACGGTACGTTTGATGAACATAAGAATCCTCACTATTGGGATACGGACGGCAAGAGACACGACCCGAAAGAATGGTCGCCTTTGCATGAATCGGGCAAGGTGGTTTCATATTTGAAAAATGAGGGTAACGTGCGCGATACAAAGAAGCCTTTCTTTATTATGGTAGGCATGAACCCGCCTCATAGTCCGTATCGTTCTTTGGACGACTGTGAAGAGCAGGATTTCAACCTTTACAAGGATAAACCTTTGGATAGCTTGCTGGTTCGTCCGAACGTAGACCTGAAGATGAAAAAGGCAGAATCTGCCCGTTACTATTTTGCTTCCGTAACGGGAGTTGACCGTGCCTTCGGTCAGATTCTGGAAACGCTGAAAGACTTGGGACTGGATAAGAATACGGTTGTTATCTTCGCTTCCGACCATGGCGAGACGATGTGCAGTCAGCGTACCGAAGACCCGAAGAACTCGCCTTACTCCGAATCAATGAATATTCCGTTTATCGTGCGTTTCCCGGGTAAGATTCAACCTGGAGTAGATGACTTGCTGCTTTCATCACCTGATATTATGCCTACTGTGCTTGGCTTGTGCGGATTGGGTGATTCTATTCCGGCAGAAGTGCAAGGGCGTAACTTTGCTCCTCTTTTCTTCGATGAAAAGGCGGAAATTGTCCGCCCGACGGGTGCGCTGTATATCCAGAATCTGGACGGTGAAAAGGATGAAAACGGATTGGTACAGACTTATTTCCCTTCTTCGAGAGGTATCAAGACCGCACAATATACCTTAGCCTTATATATCGACCGCAATACGAAGCAGCTAAAGAAGAGCCTTCTGTTTGATGACTTGAATGATCCTTATCAGTTGCACAACCTGCCTTTGGAAGAAAATAAGGAAGTAGTGGAGCAACTCTATCGCGAAATGGGTACTATGCTGAAGGAAATTAACGACCCTTGGTACACGGAAAAGATTCTGTCGGACAGAATTCCTTATTAACAGAAACCTATGTAGTTGAATGAAAATTTAATTTAGACAGAAAAACAAAAGAATATAAAGGCTGTGTTTAGATAGTTATTTTTGCTGTTTATAGAATTATTGTTCTATCTTTTGTTCTTATGTTCTTCTGTCTAAAAATTAATATGCGATTGAATGAAAAATACTTGTTTCATTATACTATTATTGCTTGGAAGTATCTCTTCCGCTTTTGCCCAATTCATCGGCTTTGAAGACGGAGTCCCCGAAGTGTTCAACGTTTCGGGAAAAGGAGAACTGAAAGCATCCTCTCTCTTTTATAAAGAAGGGGAGAGCAGCCTAGAATGGGATTTTCAACCCGGTTCTGCTTTAAATGTTCAAATCTCTCCTTTATCACTCAATGCGAAGAAAGAGAAGCAGTTCGGCATTACTTTGTGGATTTATAATGAGAAACCGCAGCAGGATTCTATTCGTTTCGAGTTTCTGAATAAGGCGGGCGAAGTCTCTTATTGGTTCTCTTATCATTTGCAGGCAGCCGGTTGGCGTGCGTGCTGGATTTCTTTCGAGTATATGAAAGGAGAGAAGAACGACAAGAATATCGTTGCTTACCGGTTGGTTGCTCCTCAACGGAAAGGACGTATTTTCCTTGACCGTCTGACTTTTCCTGAGAAGAAGATGAATCTTCGCACTACTCCCGACCAGCAGTTGCCGTCCAATAACGGCTTGTCTAATCGTGACCTCTGGCACTGGTGTCTCGTATGGAAATGGGAACAGCAATCTTATGATACTCCATTATCCTCTAAATTGACCAGTCAACAGAAGAAAGACCTGAAAACTATCGAACAACGTTTGACGGACTTTCTGGAAGTGAAAAAAGTACCGCAAGGGCAGATTAATGCAGCCTACAAAACGTTTGAGAAAGCAGCCATTCATCCGTCTGCTGCCGGGACAGGTTTTGTGGGGGCTCCTATTGTTGCTCCCGATGAGCTGGATAAGAAAAAAGGAGAGATGTCATGGAATGATATTGAGACCATGCTTTCCGGTTTTGCGCTTGATGCCTATTATAATCAGAATGAAATATCAAGGAAGAATTACTTTACAGTATTCGACTATGCCATAGATCAAGGGTTTGCATTCGGCAGCGGTATGGGAACGAATCATCATTATGGTTATCAGATCCGTAAGATATATACCACTGCCTGGTTGATGCGTGATGTGATTTATAAACATGCTCACCGTGATGCTTATCTGTCTACACTGCGTTTCTGGGCTGCTTTGCAGGAGACTCGCCAACCATGTTCACCAACGCGTGATGAGTTGTTGGATTCCTGGCATACATTGCTGATGGCGAAGTTTATTTCCGCCATGATGTTTCCCGATGCAAGGGAACAGGAGCAAGCGTTGGGCGGTTTGTCACGCTGGCTGTCTTCTTCCTTGCGATATACGTCGGGAACGATTGGTGGTATAAAGGTAGACGGCACTACTTTCCATCACGGTGGCTTTTATCCGGGATATACAACCGGAGTACTGGCTACGGTGGGACAATTTATAGCCTTCACCAATGGCACAGGTTTTGAGCTTACGGAAGATGCCCGCCGGCATATGAAGTCCGCTTTTATCGCCATGCGTAATTATTGTAATCTTTATGAGTGGGGGATAGGTATCAGTGGTCGTCATCCTTTTGGTGGAAAAATGGGGAGCGATGATATTGAAGCATTTGCCAATATTGCTTTGTCGGGCGATTTGTCAGGTCAGGGGAATACGTTCGACCGTGGTCTGGCTGCTGATTATCTACGTCTTGTACGCAATGGAGATACTCCGAATGCACGTTTCTTTAAGAAAGAAGGCATCAAAACCGCCCAAGCTCCACAAGGATTCTTTGTTTATAACTACGGTTCGGCAGGTATTTTCCGCCGTGCGGATTGGATGGTGACACTGAAAGGATATACGACTGATGTATGGGGTTCTGAAATCTATGTGAAAGATAATCGTTATGGACGTTACCAAAGTTATGGCTCGGTACAGATTATGGGAAAAGGAAACCCCGTATCCCGTGCCGGAAGCGGTTTTGTACAGGAAGGCTGGGACTGGAACCGTTTGCCGGGTACGACTACCATTCACTTACCTTTCGAACTGTTGGATAGTCCGCTGAAAGGAACCACAATGGCTCATTCCAAAGAGAACTTTTCGGGTAGCAGTTCGCTGGATGGTAAAAACGGTATGTTTGCCATGAAACTGATGGAAAGAGGTTATGAGAACTTTACGCCTGACTTTGTTGCCCGTAAATCAGTATTTTGTTTTGACAACCGGATGATTTGCATGGGGACAGGCATAACCAATAGCAACGCGGATTATCCTACGGAAACGACCCTTTTCCAGACAAAGTACAATGGAAAAGATTCTAAAGTAGGAGATGATAATTATTGGCTGCATGATGGCTATGATAATTATTATCACGTGGTTGACGGAAATGTTCGTACACAAGTTGCGGAGCAGGAATCACGTCATGAAAAGACTCGTGCGGTGACAAAAGGAACATTCTCTTCTGCGTGGATAGAGCATGGTAAGGCTCCGAAGGATGGAACATACGAGTATATGGTTCTGATACAACCCTCTGATTCTGATTTGGATGAACTTCGTAAAGCTCCTGCCTATGAAGTTTTACAGCGCGATCAGACTGCTCATGTTGTGTATGATAAGAAAACAGGTATTACAGCCTATGCTGCTTTTGGGACTTATCAGCCTGAAAGTGACAAGTTGATAGCTTCTATTCCTGCGGAAACGATGGTGATGTATGCCAAAGAATCAGCCAAAGGTATTCGATTGAGTATCTGCGACCCGAACTTGAACATCAAAGAAAAGGCTTATACGACAAAAGAGCCTAGTCGCCCTATTCGTAAGGAAATACGTCTTAAAGGACATTGGACATTAACGAACCCAATGGAGAATGTTCAGTTGGAACAACAAGGGGAAAATACTGTATTGTCAGTGACTTGCCAGCATGGACAACCTGTTGAGATACTAATGGATAATAAGTGATTAGTGAATAAGTAAGAGAAACAACTTTAAAGGGGTATTAGTTATTATATGTTTCTATGAAAAAAGAGAAGACCGGTTCGTGGTGAGCCGGTCTTCTTTATTTTTAGTCTGCACAATGAAGTGCACTGCTTCTTGCCTTATTTATTCAGTCTCCACTCGAAACCGTCTTTCGTATCTTTGACCTCCGATCCGAGTGCAGTCAATGTATTACGGATTTCATCGGAAGTAGCCCAATCCTTATTGGCTTTCGCTTTCATACGCTGTTCCAGCAACATATCTACTACCTTGCCGTATGCTGCCTCACGACCATCGGATGAGCCTTTTTCTTCTTTCAGTCCCATGATGTCGAAGCTGAACAGGTGGAAAGTCTCTTTCAAGTCTTTCAAATCTTCGGCGGAAATAGTAGCATTTCCGGCGATGATATTGTTGATGATACGGGCGCCTTCAAAAAGTTGTGCAATGACGATAGGAGTATTTAGGTCATCATTCATTGCTTCATAGCACTTGGCACGCAGTTCTTTTACGTTAATACCTGCTGAAGTCGCTGCTGCGGGAGTTATCTTTTCCAATGCGTCAATGGCTTCCATCAGGCGTTGCAGACCCTTTTCCGATGCTTGCAGTGCTTCATTACTGAAATCGACCGTACTACGGTAATGAGCTTGCAGGATGAAGAAACGGATAGTCATCGGAGTGTAGGCTTGTGCCAGTAACTTATGAGTGCCGTTGAAGAATTCGTCCAGTGTGATGAAGTTACCGAGTGATTTGCCCATCTTTGTTCCGTTGATGGTAATCATGTTGTTGTGCATCCAGTAGTGAACCATGTCGTCACCTTGCGAAGCTACCGACTGTGCGATTTCACATTCGTGGTGAGGGAAAATCAAGTCCATTCCACCGCCGTGAATATCGAAATGCTCGCCAAGATACTTACGTCCCATAGCGGTACATTCGGCATGCCATCCGGGAAAACCGTCGCTCCAGGGAGACGGCCAGCGCATGATATGTTCCGGTTGTGCCTTTTTCCAGAGGGCGAAATCGGCGGGATTGCGCTTCTCGCTTTGTCCGTCAAGGTCGCGGGTGGTATTCAATACGTCGTCCAGATTGCGTCCGGACAATTTTCCGTAGTGATGGTCTTTATTGTATTTGGCTACGTCGAAGTAAACGGAACCTTCGCTTTCGTAAGCGTATCCGGCATCCAGAATCTTCTGTACCAGTTGGATTTGTTCGATGATATGTCCCGAAGCATGCGGCTCGATACTTGGCGAAAGTACGTTGAGCGCTTCCATTGCCTTATGATAGCGGTTCAGGTAATACTGGACTACTTCCATCGGCTCCAGTTCTTCCAGACGTGCTTTTTTGGCAATCTTGTCTTCTCCTTCGTCGGCGTCATGCTCCAAATGACCTACGTCGGTAATATTACGTACATAACGCACTTTATATCCTAGATGAGTGAGATAACGGAAGAGTACGTCGAATGTGATGGACGGGCGTGCATGTCCCAAATGAGCGTCACCGTATACGGTTGGCCCACATACATACATTCCTACATGGGGCGCATGAAGCGGCACGAACAACTCTTTCTTTCTATCTAACGTGTTGTAAATGGTAAGTTGATGTTCCATAACCTTTTATATTTGTTCTATTGGAAGCGCAAAGTTAGTATAAAATCTGAATATGCGCCCCATCTTTGACAGGTTCATTTATAGTCTTGATTTATTTTCCCTTATTGGAACAAAGTGTTTCACACCGAAAAACGATTGGTTTCACAACCAATTATTTGGCACGAAATGCAAAAAAGACTAATTTTGTAATCCTAATGATCTGAACACATGAATGAAACAACATATAAAATCCTGATGGGAGCTTCGGCTTTCATGATAGCGATGCTGGGAGGTATGCTGGCAACTACAACGATACTGCCGGAAGACGGATTGGAGAAGTTACGGAAGGCCCGTAATATCCTTGTGCCCTCTTATTTTGTACTCGCCCTTCTCAGTCTGGTATGCTGCTTTACGGGTTATGACCGTCGTATTGAACCTGCCAGTACGCTTTTTGTGGCATCGTTTCAGGCTCTTCTTTTTACCATGTCCATGTTGGTTTTCATACGTCCGGGTGAAGTCAGATGGAGCATGGTGTTCCGACAGGCCGGAGCTATTGCGGTGGCAGGTGCAACCCTGTTTATCACCTTGTTTTGTTTTACAGATTATTATTTGTGGTTCTTTTATACGGGCATCGCCGCTTATATTATCCAGTTGATTATCTATACCCGAAAATTCACGCAGGCTTACCGCAAGACGGTACAAGAGGTGGAGGACTACTATGACGAGGACGGGGAGAACCGTCTGACATGGGTAAAGACCGGATTTTATAGTGCATTGGCTGTTGGGGTCATGGCCATATCCGTCTTGTTTTTTACCGACTGGTACAAGTTCTTTGTTCCACTGTATGTGCTTTATTACAGTTTCATGGTGATGTGGTTCGTCAACTACTATCGCAGGATGAAATTTGCGATTCCGGTCATTGCGGCTGCTCCACCCGAAGCAAAGGTTTATGCAACCCCGATAGAAACAGACATGGTCGAAACAGGCAAGTCTGTAAAAGAGGACAAGGAGACGCCGGAAACTATTTTTCTTACAAAGGAACAGCTATTAAAAGAAAGATTACAGAAATACGTGGATGAGAAAGAATACTGTGAGAAGGATATCCCTTCCTGCATCGTGGTCGATTCTTTCGGGGTACCCCAATCATTCTTCCGGCAATATATGAAAGACCATTACGGAATGGACTTCCGCCCGTGGCGCAAGGAACTTCGTTTGCGCGAGGCAGCCCGTCTGTTTACTGAAAATCCCGGATATACGATAGAAGAGGTATGTGAAATGGTAGGGTATAACAATAGCGGTAATTTCAACAGGGATTTCAAAAAAATGATGGAAATGACCCCCAAAACTTATTGCAGACAAATCTGCTTAAAGGACACTGATGCGGCGAAAATCGAAGCATCAGATTACCGGTGAATGATGTGTCTGTTTTTTTTCTGAATTTCCTCGATTGCCACACTGTTTCTCCTGCTTGGATAAAATTGTCTTTCGTTAATTGAAAATTGTCTTTCGTTGGTTTTCCTGCTTTTCAGCATGTAAAAAATTGTCTTTCATTAGTTTGAACGAAAGACAATTGATTTTATTTGCAATAATTGATTACATGTTATATTTTCGTGCGATATGAAAGGTTCTTCAGTAACCGGTCTCTTCCTTTTTCTGCACGAAAAACAGCCGCAAGGCATCCTATATAAAAACACTATTATACCAACTAATATGATCAACCTAATACAGTAAGGAACTTATGAAAACGAAATTCTTGACATTATTCCTGTCGGCGGCGGCGCTGTTGGGAGCGGGCAGCGGTTGGGAGCGAAGACGACAATCCGGTAGCCGTATCGGGCATAACACTGGATAAACCTACTTTGGAACTGACCGTAGGCGAAACCGGACGACTCACCGTAATGGTTACTCCCGAAGATGCCGCTGATAAGAACGTCGTGTGGAAGAGCGGCAACACCGCTGCCGCAACGGTGGACGACAGTGGCCTCGTTACGGCTGTGGCAGCCGGAAACGCCACCATCACCGCCACGGCAGGCGGCAAACAGGCCACCTGCGAAGTGACGGTAGCGGATGCCGTGCCGGAAGGTATCACCGTCACCACCTACGACGCCCTGCTCGACGCCCTGCAGACGGGCGGCACCTCGGCCGAGGCCCCGACACTTGTCACGCTGGGCGCCGACATCACGGTACCCGCAGGAGGAGATAGTAGCAGCGGCACATTCATAAACGGCAGCGACTACTTCAAGATAGACGGCGGCGGACACACCCTCACCTGGGAAAACGGCAGCTATTACTTCCTCGGAAATAACAAAGTCGACGCCGATGCCGTTTATATCGAATTCACCAATATCAAGCTGGTTCAAGATCCGAACTCATATTCTGCCATGGTAGGTGTTTTCAACGGCAGGATTACGCTGGGCGGGAACGTGACATTGGACGGGGTTCAATCTATGATTCTGGCTTTCGGCGAGAAAGCAGCATTGGAACTGGGTGACGGCTGCGAATTGTCTTACGCGGCAGGCAGTTCGAGCTGTGCAAGAGTCGGGGAGGGCTCCACCCTCGTGCTGAACGGGGGAAAGACCGCCGACGGGGCTTACATAGATCTACAGCGCACTACGCCCGTTTCCTCCCCCCTTATCTCCGTTCCGAAAGCCCTCACGGGTGATGTGCACCTCAAGCTCCAGCTGATCGGCATAACCTCCATCGCCCAAGGAACCGACGGTAACCAACTGACGCAAGCGGACTGCGACCATTTGAAAGTGAATCCGGAGTCAATAGTCAGCCTCTATGGAGAGCAGATGAAGAAATACGACGGCAACTTCGAGCTTTACCTCGACCCGGCGGATCATCAAATCAAGCTGCGCCCGAAAAATTTCACACCCCCCACCTCCGGCGACATCGACATGACCTCCATGACCGCCGACGGAGCACAGCTAACCATCCTTGCCGCCATCGACGCAGGCTACACCGAAATCAAGCTGACGGGCGAACTTTCCAAGATTGGAATGGGCGGTAACAGAGGTACATTTGCCGGTAATACAAAAATCATGAAATGCGACCTCAGCGGAGTGACAGGCTGGGGAACAGAGGCAACACTGCCCGGCAACGCCTTTATGGATTGCACCGCCTTGCAGGAGGTGACGCTGCCCGATGGCGTGCAGGTAATCGGAGAGTATGCCTTTATCCGTTGCGCTGCGCTGACTACGGTGAATCTTTCGCAGGTTACCCGGATTGATGAGAGCGCATTTCGGGAATGCACTTCATTAGCCGCACTCACTTTGGATCATGTGACAGCGATAGACCATGATGCTTTCTTCGGATGTACGGGCCTCGAAACGCTCGAAATACCGATGTGTACCCGGTTCAGCAGTTATATCGTAACGGGATGCAGCAGCCTCACCTGGATAAAAGCCACCGCAGCCGGAGATTTCGTTGATATAGATAGTGGCAGCAGTATAGAGCGTAACGCCGTTTTTCAGAACAGAACCACCGCCGGTCATACCGGAGATAACGCATTCAATCCCGCCATGTGCGACCTCGTGCTGAACGCCGACAAGAAGCAGGACGGCACGGCCGTCCCCAAAGTCTCCAACGGCAACGAATGGACTGTGCTCAACAGCTACAACATGAAATGGAAGAGCATCACCTTCCCATAAGAAGGAGCAGCCCGGTCGGCAGAGCGAAGTGAAAGAAAGCAATATTGAAAACTATCATTACAAAATATATGAATATGAACAAATGGTATATCAGACGTGATTTTTCCGTTGTGGCAGAAAGATTGGGCAGGAGAGGACAGCTCTTGTCTTCTGATGCTCCGCCACCGGACGCCCTATTTTGGGAAATGTGGCAGGAGTGCGAGCCTATCGCACGGCAAGTGCTGGAAACGGCATACTTCAAAGGCATTCTGAACAACGACCTCGACCCGAATGCTTATGGATCGTTGATGGTGCAGGACGCTTACTATTGCTTCAAGGCCCAGGATGCTTATGCGGTAGCGGCGACCCACGCTTTGGACGATGCTTGCGGTGACTTCCTGCAAGGCAAGTACACCAGTTATGAAGAATACAATGCCTATTATCACGAAACGTGGCACGTGCGTGAAGCCTCAGGCGTAATTCCCGGAGATGAAATCAAGGAATACGCCGCCTATGAAGCATTTGTGGCGGGAAACCTTGATTCGCCCTACCTGTTCAGCGTAATGCTGCCTTGCGAATATTTGTGGAACTGGATAGCCAACGAACTGGACAAAACAGCCCCGAAAGACGGACTTTATTATTTCTGGATAGAAGGAAACGGCGGTACGCCTGATGGAGCTTATCAGATGGCGAACATGCTCGAAAGTTATCGCAGGCAGATAGACGAAGCGAAAGCCAAGGAGATTTTCCGCATTGCTCTACAGCACGAGTTGAAAGTATTTACAGCAGCGACACTCTTAAAATCCGAATTATTATGGCAAAGAAAGAATTCAAGCTTACAGAGATAAAGAAAGGCTATAACATAGCTTGGACAGTATGCTCCCAATGCCTTTTTACCGGGACAATTACATTGACGGACAATGCAGGGAAAGTGTATTTCCAATATCCTAAAACGAACCGCAGCACATCCTATCAGGTATTGGGACAAGGACATCGCGATTTTACCGGCGATGTATTGTACCTGTATGTGGATATTCCTGAAAGCGCAGAGATAAATCAAAGCATCACTGCCAACAATGTGACCGATTCACATGCCGGAAAGGTAGGACAAGTTTATAGCTTTTGCATTGAAGACTCGACTGATGAGGATTACAACGATTTTTACATAAACATCGTTGGCTGGGCAAAAAAGGGATAGTCCCTGTATCCCTGTAAGAATATAACTCCCGAAGTTGAACTTCGAGGCGGTCGAAGTTCAACATTGGCACCGCCAAAGTTCAATTTCGGGAACCCGGCAACCCTCCCTGCTACCGCCCCTGCAAGGGCACAAGAGTTCTTTGAAAGATTGTATTGGAGATGGAAAGGAAAAAACGAGTGGGATACTTGGCCATCCGGCAGCGAATCGGTACTTTTGCAAGCGAAACAGCAGCCTATAAGAAAGGAGAACCAATACCTGAAATAATCCCATCCTCCAATACCCTCTTTCATATTGAACGCTTAAAATTTAAGAACTTAAAATTAAGCGATATGAAACAGCCCCCCTTGGAATCCGCTTCCGGAAACACCTTCCGCGTCATCCTCCTGCCGCAGCCGATTACTTCCGGAACCCCGTGGATAGAAATCACCGTCGGCGGCCGAACCGTCACCTACGCCGTCCCTGCCGGGCTGACCGAGCTGGAAGGCGGAAAGGAACAGGTGGTGAACCTCAAGCTGACCAACAGCGGAGCGAGTTGAAACACTCCGGCGGTCTGAAAGAGAAATATCAATCAATTAAAACAATACCTATATGGAAGCAACCATCGACATAGACCGGATGATAGAAATCTGCTTCGCCGCACAGTTTTTCGTGTACGGCTATATGGCATTGTTTCTCTATCCCTACAATGACTACGACACCATCCCCCGCATGAGGCACACCGGAAGCAAGTCGTACCTCCGGGGACGCCGTGTGTTGGCGGTGGTTTACATCTTCCTCGGCATTGCCGCCGGATTCGGGCTATGTCCGGCATCCCCTTCCAACGGGAGTGCTGCGGGGGTCTGGGCATCGCCTCTCGTCCCGGCTTGTCTCACCTTGTTCTTCATGGCACATACCGGGCTGCTGTTGGGGTTGTGCGACTCTACTGCCACCGGTCGTAAAAACTATCTGCTCCATTTGCTGCCCTTGCCCGTGCTGTGTGTCCTCTATGTAGTATTCCCGGCGTGGGGCGAAGCGGTTGCCGTACTTCAGTCTGTTCATCTGGTGGCACTCATCGGTTGGTACACGCCGCTGTTCTACAAAGAATACGATAATCTGAACTGTTGCTGCTGGGATGCCGTGAACGAAACGCCCGACGACGTAGCCCCCGACTACGACTGCCTGCCTGAATCCATGCCGTGGATAGGCCGCCGCTACATAGGTCTGCTCGTCATCACTCTGCTGGCATTGCTAGCGCACTTCCTGCCCTACGGCTGGACGGCCTACGTGATAGCGGTGCTCTTTACCGGCTATCTCTTCTGGTTTTTCTACTGGGTGTTCCTGCGGTTTCCCCGGTTTGCCCGTGCCTTATTTTATTATATGAATGAAGAATGGGGATAACTTGGCGCAGTTTGAATATCAGGGGATTTGATAAAGGGCAACCACATTCCTGAAAATAACCAGGGCAACCGCACTATAAGTTTGTTTCATTTCAGTACTGAAACGCTCGAATCAGTAGTAACCGATAGAAAATTCCTCCTTTTAAGATCGTAAAAAATATGCATATCCCTACTAAAATTCTACTGATCCAATATTACCCTTCCGGCATCCAACATTCACAAATAGAGAAGGTGTCCTCACTGTTGCTGGAAAAAACTTCGTTAGGGACACGAGTATAACTTTCAGGGCAAAAACTTGTCAATTGCTTCGGCTACGCCGTCTTCTTCATTGCTTGAAGTGATATAATCCGCCGCTTTTTTCACCGGCTCCTGTGCATTGCCCATGGCAATGCCTAATCCTGCAAACTTTATCATCGATAAATCGTTGTAACCATCACCTATGGCTATGATTTCTTCGCGTCCTATTCCTATTTCTTTTAATAGGACACCGAGAGACAAGGCTTTGTCGATTCCCTGCGGGACTAATTCGAGAAAATAGGGTTCTGAACGGAAGACGTTAATGCGTCCTTGCAACCGGAGACAAAGTTCGGCTTCCAGTGGAATGAGTTTGTCGGCATCTCCTACAATCAGGCATTTAGCTACCGGCAGTGTGATGTCTGTCAGGAAATCGTTCGTTTCGTGCACTTCCATTTTATTCAGGAAAGCTTCTTTCTGTACATACGGGTCTTGGGAGTTCTCGGTCACGATTTCTGCTCCGTCATAAGTCAATATGCTCAGATGGTGAGCGCGCGCACTTTCATAAAGCACCGGAACAATATCATTGGGGAGAACATTTTCGTATATCATTTCCTGTGTTTCCCAATTGATGATTTCTCCTCCGTTATAAGACAGGATGAATCCGCCGAATTCATTCATACGTAGTTCGTTTGCCAGCGGTACAATACCATAAGTCGGTCGCCCCGATGCCAGTACTAACCGGACGCCCTGTTCTTGTACACGTATCAATGTCTCCTTATTGCGGGGAGTAATCTCTTTTTGGGAATTAGTGAGTGTGCCGTCAAGATCGAGCACGATAAGTTTATATTTCATGTAGTGCCATTTTGTGTGCAAAGATAGGGTAAAAAAGTGTTTTAGCAAGATTGTGTATAGAAAGATACTACTTTGATTTAAATTGCACTATTATAGTGCAAATAATGATTTAAATTGCACTATAATAGTGCAAATAATCGTATCTTTGTCTATAAACCGAAGAGATATGGATAAATTATTTGAATATTTCAGCAAAATGATACGGGAAACTAATATTGAGTTTCACCGGTATATTTATTCCAGGATAAATTGGGAAAGTCGTATGATAGGGCTTACAGGGCCAAGAGGGGTAGGGAAAACGACTCTTGTGTTGCAACATATTAAGGAGAACCTGGACTTGAATGAGTCTCTATATGTGACGGCAGAAGACTTTTACTTTGCCAGCCATCGTTTGCTTGATTTGGCAGACAACTTTGTGAAGATGGGCGGAAAGTATTTGTTTGTTGATGAGATTCATAAATATAAGGATTGGTCGAAAGAACTTAAATTAATTTATGATTATCATTCAGAGTTGCATGTAGTCTTTACCGGTTCGTCAATATTAGACATAAATAAGGGAGCTTCAGACTTGAGCCGTCGGGCTGTAATGTATCAGATGCAAGGGCTTTCTTTTCGTGAATTTCTGCAATTATTCCATCATATTCCTTCGCAAATATATAGTTTGCAGGATATTATAGCACATAAGGTGGAGATTCCCGGCTTGGAACATCCACTTCCGCTTTTTCATGAATATCTGCAAAAAGGTTACTATCCTTTTGCATTGGAGAATGATTACGATATACGTTTACGGCAGATTCTAAATTTAACCTTGGAATCGGATATTCCTCAATTTGCGGATATGAATGTCTCTACCGGGCGGAAACTGAAGCAACTTCTTGCTATTATTGCTAAAAGTGTACCCTTTAAACCGAATTTTAGCAGTATAGCTAAAATACTTGAAGTAAGCCGTAATAACATTTCCGATTATTGTCTCTATATTGAAGAGGCAGGACTGATAACGCAATTGCGGGATGCTACCGGCTGTATACGCGGATTAGGAAAGGTGGATAAGGTTTATTTGGATAATACGAATCTGATATATAATCTGGCTCATGAAAATTCTAATATTGGAAATATCAGAGAGACTTTCTTCCTGAATCAGGCTCGTGTCTTTTCGGATGTGGTGGTTTCGCCTGTTTCTGATTTCTTGATTGATGATATGACTTTTGAAGTGGGTGGGAAGAAAAAGGGACAAAGACAGATTCAGGATGTGCAAAAAGGATATGTAGTAAAAGATGATATTGAGAGAGGGTACATGAATGTGCTGCCTTTGTGGCAGTTTGGAATGGGATACTAAAAGATGGATTATGAAGCCTCTTTTTCTTATTCAAGCAGGTCTACCCATTGTTCATTGCTCAATGCAGGCAATACTTCGCTTTCAGTGACAAATGTTTCTGCGAGTTTCCGCTTTTCATCTTGCAGGTAGAGAATCTTTTCCTCTATACTGTTCTGCGTAATGAAACGATAAGCAATCACCCGCTTCTCCTGCCCGATACGATGGGCGCGGGCGATGGCTTGGGATTCTGCGGCAGGATTCCACCAGGGGTCGATGATAAATACATAGTCCGCCTGAGTGAGATTGAGTCCCACGCCACCGGCTTTCAGGGAAATAAGAAAGGCCTGTACGTCCTTTTGTTCGGTGAAATGGGCAATTTCGGAAGGGCGGTTGTTCGTCGCTCCTGTCAATAGGGCATATTTCCAACCACGTTCCTGGAAGGCTTCAGCCAACACTTCCAGATGCTTGACGAAGGACGAGAAAATCAGAACTTTGTGACCTTCGCTTCGCAACGTATCGAATGTTTCGATTATCTGTGTTGTTTTTCCGGACAGTCCGGTGAAGTCAGGTAAGATAAGCTGTGGATGACAAGCCAGTTGACGTAAACGCAGAATCCCGTTCAAGACATTGAATGAATGGAATTTGTCCGTACTTTGTGGATGTTGAAGCAAGGTGTTGCGCAGGCTGTTCTTCTCTTGTTCATACAAGGTGTCTTGTTCTTCAGTCATGTTGCAGAAAATCGTTTCCTCGGTAAGCGCGGGAAGTTCCGGAGCTACTTCTTTTTTGCTTCTGCGAAGGATAAAGGGGGCGGTCAGTTGTTGCAACTGTGTCTCTACACGGGTGTTTCCCTGGCGGAGCGGAATTATGAATTGTCTTTGGAAATCACTCTCCGTACCCAGCAAGTCCGGTTGTATGAAGTGGAATTGTGCCCATAGGTCTTTGAGGGAGTTCTCAATCGGAGTACCTGTCAGTACAAGCCGATGATTGCTTCTCAACCGGGTGGCCGAACGGAAAGTGAGTGAATCACTATTCTTGATATTCTGGCTCTCGTCGAGTACGATGTATTCAAAATTGTAAGAAGAGAGTATATCGATATTGTTCCGCATCATTCCATACGTAGTAATAACCAAATGAAACTGATTAAAGAATTTCTCCGGGTGCTCTTGGGGGATGGATACGGTATTATTGTATTCTGTCATTGAAAGAACGGTGAAACGTTTGGTTTCCCGTCGCCAGTTGTGAAGCAGCGATGTAGGAACGACAATCAGGGTGGCAGCCTGCTTATGCCCATACGGCTTGTATATGTATTGCAGTAAGGTTAGGGTTTGCAGTGTTTTTCCAAGTCCCATGTCATCTGCCAGGCATGCGCCAAACCCTAGTTTGTGCAGATGTACCATCCATGAGAATCCTTTCTGTTGATAGGGACGCAATGTTGCCTTGAGCGCTTTAGGCACGGCAATGTTGTGTATGTGCTTTTGGGACGGGAACTGTTTGAGTGCATTTTCTCCTAAAGCTGTCTGTACAGCACCTAAGAGCGTGCGTCTCACACGGATTCCTTTTTCCGTCTGCATTCCCATTTCCAATAGATTCACATATTTGCTGAACCATTCTTCAGGCAGGAGAATCATGCGCCCGTCGGGCAACTGATATTCTCTTTTTTCTTCCAGGATATGTTTGCGAAAGCGGGAAAAGGGAATACGTAATGTGCCGATAACCACCGTGATATGCAATTCAAACCAATCGACTTCATCTTCACAGCTTTGTTCGATACGGATCTCATCCAGACAATAAGGCATATTTCCCATACTGTTGACAAGTTGGAAAGAGAGTTGTAACATTTCCCGGTGATTGTTAATCCATTCTCCAATCGTTTTCTCCTTAGCTTCGGGCGATAATTTGAAAGAAGTATCAAGTAGTTGTAATCCGGCTTGCGTTAAAAGTCGGGTTGCTTTCTCTTCTTCGATAACGTTGCGCCGGAAGAAAAATACGTCGCCGGATTCTTTCCGATAAACGATTTTCTTCATTTCAGCGGCACTATCCGGTGTAAATACTTGGTCTCCATAACGAAAGCTAAGTTGTAGCACCTGCTCGCCGTGAATTGTATCAAGAGATAATAATGCCTCGCAGCTACATTCCTCTTCAATAATATTCAGTCCGTGATTTTCAATCTCATGATAGCGTGCAATTGGAATCATAATGTTATCTATATACTTCTCAATCTGGGAAGCATTCACACTAATCGATTTTTTCTTTGTAAAAGGCAGGACTCTTGTACTCTCAATATGCGGAAAGAAATATAATTCCATACCCAATAGCAGAATTGCCGGCGAGGAAGTCAGTACGGTGACGGGCTTCAGCTCGGTCAGGGAGAATGGTTGCCCGCCATCGTAACATTGTAACTGATAGCGGAATGTTTTGCTGTCGGCATGAAAGATTACACGAGTCTCAACATCATCAGCATGTACCCGATAGGCGTGGTGAGCATATAGAATTTTACTACCAGCCTGTTTTTGATAAAAAGGCAGTCCGCTTTCGCGTATCAACGTCAGCATCTCCTGCAACTTCTTCTCAATAAACGGACGGATGCTGTTTTTGATCCGTTCAGGATCTTCAGATAATTTATGTAGAAAACGCGAAACGGTCTTTTCACGGGAGTAATTGCTCATCAGATACTTCTCCGTATAATGAGAGGCGATATCAATGGCCTGTCTTTCCGCTTCACTCATCCGCTCCATAGCTTCGGGAGAAGCATGAAAAGCCTGTTCCACTAACTGCAACGTGTCATCGCCCAGTCTTTCCGCTATGTAAGGAATCAGCAATATGCCGAATACCGGATGTTCCGTAAAAACGATGATGACTTGTCCATTAGTTATTTTCTCTTTCATTCTCTTTAGGCTTTAACTGACAAAGATACGGGAAAATCCTTAATTTTGCAGCATGATAGAAGAAAACAAACGAGTATTGTTAGGTATGAGTGGTGGAACGGATAGCTCTGTAGCTGCCATGAGACTGCTGGAAGCCGGTTATGAAGTAACCGGAGTCACTTTCCGTTTTTATGAACTGAACGACTCGACCGAATATCTGGAAGATGCCCGTAATCTGGCAGAACGTCTCGGTATCCCGCATATAACATATGATGCCCGTGAGATATTCAATGAGCAAATCATCGAATATTTTGTGCATGAGTATATGGCAGGTCATACTCCAGTACCTTGTACGTTGTGCAATAACTATCTAAAGTGGCCTTTGCTTGCCAAAATAGCTGATGAAATGGGCATCTTTTACATCGCTACCGGTCATTATGTCCAAAAAATAAAGCTGGCAGATACTTACTATATTACACACGCCGTTGACCCGGACAAAGACCAGTCCTTTTTTCTGTGGGGCTTGAAGCAAGATATACTCAGCAGAATTCTTCTGCCAATGGGAGGAATTACGAAAGTTGAAGCCCGTGCCTGGGCTGTTGAACGTGGCTTCCAAAAAGTCGCCACTAAAAAGGATAGTATAGGAGTTTGTTTCTGCCCGATGGACTACCGAAGCTTCCTGAAAAACTGGTTGGTCAGAAATGGTCAGACGTGGTCAGAAATGGTCAGACGAGGACGATTTGTCGATGAAAAGGGGAATTTCATAGCTTGGCACGAAGGATACCCTTTTTATACCATTGGCCAAAGACGTGGACTAGGTATTCATCTGAACCGTCCTGTTTTCGTAAAAGAGATAAACGTAGAAAAGAATGAAGTGATATTGTCCTCACTTTCCGCCCTGGAAAAGACAGAAATGTGGTTGAAAGACTGGAACATCGTGAACCGCGAACGCATCTTAGGACATTCTGATATCATCGTGAAGATACGATACCGCAAACAGGAAAACCACTGTACAGTCACCATTACTCCTGACAACCAACTCCACGTGCAACTTCATGAACCCTTAACCGCCATCGCGCCGGGGCAGGCCGCTGCATTCTATAAAGACGGTCTACTGCTAGGTGGCGGAATTATAATTGAATCCTGATAATCATCTCAGTGTCCGCAGCGAACACCCCGCATGGTTTCCCGGCCTCGTTTTTTCAGCGTCAAGCGCAGGTGTTTTCTTCAGCGTTAAGAAGGGCAGACTGTTTGAGCGTAGCGAGTTTCTGCCCTTTAGCTGGAGAAATCACCGGAGTAGCTGAAAAAACGCAGCCTTGATTCTTTCTTTTTGGTTCTTTTTCTTTCGTATCAAGACGAAAGAAAAAGAATGCTATTGATTCAACGGTAACATCGTCTCAATATACTCCCTCGTATTACTCAATCTGGGAACTTTATGCTGCCCACCCAATTTCCCTTTTTGCGCCATCCAATCATGGAACAACCCTTGGCGGGCAACAATTACCTCCAATGGCTGCAATGCAATATCCTTCCACCGTTTTGCCTCATAGTCAGAATTGACCTCTTTCAGAGTAGCATCCAGTATCGCCGCAAACTTCTCAACAGAATCCGGCATCTTGGCAAACTCTATCAGCCATTGGTGACGGCATTTTGCATTCTCATCCATAAAGACCGGTGCCGCAGAATACTCACAAACCTGTGCTCCCGTTTCTGCGCAAGCCTTGGCCAGTCCCTTTTCAGCATTATCAACAATCAATTCCTCACCGAAGGCATTGATGAAATGCTTTGTTCTTCCCGTGATGACAAACTTATAGGGATTCTTGCTCGTAAACTTCACCGTATCACCAATCATGTACCTCCACAAACCGCAGGAAGTAGAAATCACCATTGCATAATTCTTGTTCAGTTCCACCTCTTCAAGGCAATATACCCGCGGATTTTCCTTGTCCACTTCTTCCAGTGGAATAAATTCGTAGAAGATTCCGTAGTCAATCATCAACAACATAGCAGGATCAGAAAGATCATTCTGCGTACCGAAATACCCTTCAGAAGCATTATAAGTCTCCACATAATGCATTTTAGGCGACTGAATCACCTGCTTATACTGTTCGCGGTAAGGAGTGAAAGCCACCCCACCATGGAAGAACACTTCCAGATTAGGCCACACTTCCTCCAATGTATGTTTCCCGGTTTTCTCAAGAATGCGTTTGATAAGCACCAGCGTCCAGGATGGCACACCGGACAAGCTCGTTACATTCACCGGAATAGTACTGTTAGCGATTGCTTCTATTTTAGCTTCCCATTCGTTCATCAATGCAATCTTCTTGCTTGGCACACGAATGAAATTAATAAGCGGATTTACATTTTGAATTAAAATAGCCGACAAGTCCCCGACCAGACTGTGATTGGAATTAAGATTCGGACTGTGGCTACCACCCATAATCAATCCCTTTCCGGAAAAGAAATGACTATCCGGATTGATACGGAAATAAAGGGCCGCAGCATCTTTCCCACCTCTGTAATGAATATCCTCCAATGCTTCCTTACTGACAGGAAGAAATTTGCTCTTATCATTAGTCGTACCGGATGATTTGGCAAACCAACGTATTTCCGACGGCCAAAGCAGGTTCTGTTCTCCTGCCCGTAAACGCTCTACGTAAGGCTTTATCTCTTCGTATGTTTGGATGGGCAGGCGTTTTCTGAAATCTTCATAGCTGCGGATAGAGGCATAGTCGTACTTTTTACCCCATTCAGTCCGGGCAGCCTGCTGCACCAAGCGATTCAATACACGATGTTGAATCTCACTAGCCTGATTAGCATATAGATCTATTTGTTTTAAACGGGAATCAAAAGTCTTACTAATAATTTTTGTAATATTCATTTCTGCTTTAACATAATAATGTTTAGTCGTGCAAAAGTAACTTATTTATCTTTTTTTTCTATCTTTACGACGGAAATAATCGTTAAAA
>ERZ791731.422-NODE-422-length-24573-cov-2.31609_pt1 | contig 24573 bp, 12 predicted proteins | sample MGYA00509954_ERZ791731 | MGnify/ENA primary metagenome ERZ791731 (study PRJEB30046, sample SAMN00715134) | human gut metagenome | study: EMG produced TPA metagenomics assembly of the A metagenome-wide association study of gut microbiota in type 2...
TTGGACAATGGCGGTCATCATTCCATTGAAAACTTTCATCTGTGGAAGATGGAAAAGCTCTATTGATGTAGGGTCGCCATTAGCTCCGGCACGATAAGTTCCTGCCCCTTTCACCGAATATTTGATAAGATGTTGAGCATCAGGGCACAAATTACCGTCCTTGTCTACTACTCTTACAGTTACAAATGACAAGTCCTTACCATCTGCCTTGATTTCGTTACGGTCGGCTACCAGTTCGATATGGTCGGGCTTGCCGGCAGTGTGAATTTCCTTTTCGGCAACAGCTTCTCCTTTGTCATTATAAGCCACTACTTTTACTGTTCCCGGTTCATACTTCGTATCCATCCACATCAGGCGATAACGTTGCTGGCGTTTAAAGTTGGCTGTAGATGCTGAATCAGCACTATTTTCAGGAGTAACGCTCAAGTCTTTAGTACGCTTACCCTGACTCTTACCGTTGATAAACACTTCTGCCGAAGGATAGTTGGTATAGACAAAAATCGGAGTAACTTCTCCTTCCCGTCCCGGCCATGTCCAATGAGGAAGGATATGAAGAGTCTCTTCATCCTTATTCCAATGGCTGCGGTAGAGATAGTAACGGTCTTTCGGCAGACCGGCAAGGTCAATGATGCCAAATAAAGAAGAGTGACTGGGCCAATCAGTATAATAAGGTGTCGGCTCGCCCAGATAATCAAAACCTGTCCATACAAATTCTCCGATAGCCCATGGTTTGTCATCATGCCAAATCCAGTCGTCTTCGGGCAAGTTAGACCATCCGCAGTGTTCCACATCGTATGATGAAGACTGATGGTCGTCATACTTCTTCATGGCCTGACGCGTCACAGGGAATTTATACACACCGCGAGAGCTGACAGTAGAAGCTGTCTCACTGCCCAAAACAATCTGTTGCGGCAGCTTCTTATAGTTTTCGGGATACTTGTGGGGACGATAATTGAATCCGGCTATGTCCATAGTAGCCGCCATATTATTGTTGACTACAGCATCTGGAGCATCCATACCCTGAGTGACCGGACGGGTCGGGTCTTCGCGATGACAGATATCCTGCAACATACGTGAAAGTTTAGGTCCGTTATTTCCATTCCATTGGTCGGGCACTTCATTACCGATACACCACATCACAACACTCGGATTATTGCGATAGTGACGAATAAGATTTACCAGGTCTTTCTCAACCCACTCATCGAATATCTTGTGATAGCCATTCGCCATTTTTGCCGATTTCCATTCATCAAATGATTCCGGCATCAACATCATACCCATTTCATCACACGCCTCTACCAGTTCAGGAGCAGGCATATTGTGAGAAGTACGGATGGCGTTACAGCCCATATCCTTCAAGATACGGATTTGGCGGCGGATGGCCGCATCATTTACCGCTCCTCCCAAAGGACCTAAATCATGGTGATTACAAACGCCTTTGAATTTTGTCAGTTTACCATTCAGGAAGAAGCCCTTGTCAGGGATAATCTCCAATGTACGGATACCAAAACGAGTCGTATATTCATCCTTCAATGTCTCTCCATCGTATACTTTGGAAACTGCGGTATACAATGCCGGATTTTCAGGCGACCATAAAGAAGGACGGTACACAACAAAATTCTGATTAAAGAAATTCCCGTCCAGTTTATCTCCCGGTCTGTCATCCGAAGAAATTCTCTTTCCTTCGGGGTTCAGAATTTCAGTTACAATGCGGTAATTACCGACGTTTTTTCCTTCAGGCATCACTAAATCGGTCTTCACATTAACTCTTGCGAAACCGTCCTCTACAACGGGAGTTGTGATAACCGTTCCCCATGTGGGAATATGTACATCTTCTGTCACCACCAAATGTACATTGCGATACAATCCTGCCCCGGGATACCAGCGTGAAGATTCACGTTCGTTTTCCAGGCGGACTGCCAGTTCGTTTTTCTCTCCCGGTTTCAGATAAGGAGTGGCATCCACATAAAATGAATTATAGCCATAAGGCCAGTATCCTGCCTCTTGTCCGTTGATATATACACGGGCATGACTCATGGCACCGTCAAATATCAATGTAGCTTTCTTGCCTTTCTCAAAAGAAGGAGCATCAAAATTGAGGCGATACCACCCTGTTCCCACAAAAGGAAGCCCGCCGGTACGTCCGGCATGTTCCATTGCTTCTGTTTGTCCGTCCTGGGTAATTGCCATCTCCTGCTTATCATTATTTATACTGAATGGCCCGTAGATAGCCCAGTCGTGAGGGACGGTGACATTCTGCCACTTGGCATCATTAAATCCGGGCTTCGCAAAGTCTGCATTGTCTTCACGAGTGAACTTCCACCCTTTTTCAAAGGTCTGCTCGGTTCTTACCTGCGCTTGCATGAAAGCAAGGGAACAGATAGCTCCCAATGCGGCACATAAAAATCGTTTAGTATTCATAGTTTTTCTTATTTATTGATATGGTCTGTAACAACAAAAGTAATCTCTCCCGCCTTTATCAAGTCATCATGAGAAATAAGGTATTTGTTCACTTTCTTATTTCCTAATCTGATTTCCTTGATGTAATCTCCATGGCCTTCTTTTTTGATAACCAGTTTATCTTTACCCCAATATTCAGGGTCAAGTTTAATAGTTACCTCATCAAAAGTCGGAGTAGTTAATGTATATTCGGGTACACCGGGACAATCAGGATACAATCCCATCATGCTGAAGATAGCCCATGTAGACATAGTACCTGTATCATCATTTCCGGGAATACCGTCGGGGTTGGTAGTAAAGTGTTTGGCCAACAACTCTTTTACCAATTTCTGGGTACGCCATTCTTCGCCTTTGAAACGGCTGAATAAGTACGGATAAGCAATGTCGGGTTCGTTGGCGGGATCATAATTTCCTTCATCGAACACACTTTGCAGCTTATCTACAAACTTCTTGTCACCGCCCATCAATTTTGTCAGCCCTTTAATATCATGAGGAACAAAGAATGTGTAATTCCATGCATTTCCTTCATGGAAACCGGGACTGGGTGCAAAGTTTGCTCCTTCTTTGGGATCGAACGGTTCATAAAATCTGCCTTCCTTCGTAATGGGACGAAGAGTACCAAACTCTTTGCAGAAATAATTCTTATAACCCATGGAACGTTTGCGGAACAACTTGGCATCTTCTTTCTTTCCCAATTCTTCAGCCAAAGTAGACAACGCATAATCTGCCACATAATATTCCAGGGCATGTGAAACAGAATTATCATATTGGCTTTCCATCGGCACATATCCCTTTGCCATATAGTCATCATTATCCGGACGCATCAGGTTATCCTTACCCGGAGTAGTGGCAGACTTATACATTCCTTTATATGCCAAGTTGATGTCGAAGTCCTGAAGACCTTTCATCCAACTGTCCACGATAACCGGAATAGAAGGATCGCCTTCCATTGTCAGTGTCTCACGTCCGTAAAGTTCCCATTTGGGAAACCATCCATGTTCCTTATACATGCCGAGCATGGTATGAATCATATCCATCTGGCGCTCAGGATACACTAATGTCATCAGTTGGTGTACGTTGCGGTATGTATCCCACAATGAAAATACAGTATAACGGTTACGGTTGGTAGTCAGAATCTTATCACCTTCCATCTGCGGATATTGACCGCTAACGTCCTGAAGGATATTCGGATGAATAAGGGTATGATACATGGCTGTATAGAATACTCCTTTTTGTTCTTCAGTTCCGCCTTTGACTGTGACACGTGAAAGGTCATCATTCCACATCTTACGCGCTTCGGCACGCAGCTTGTCGAAGGTGGTTCCGAACGGTTGCTCCTTTTCCAGATTCAAACGTGCATTCTCAATGCTCACAAAGGATACCCCCATGCTGACTTCTATCGTTTCGCTCACTGTTGAGTCAAAAGTAAACCATGCACCGACATCGTCACCACTCATTTCCTTTGTATAGGAAGTGTAAAGTTTATACTTGCCTGCCGTGTCATCCCACTGTGCTTCCACACCCATCGGACGCATCATTTTCCAGTAGCCGCGCTTTGCCGGAACTTTATTAATGCGCATCACAAAATATATCGGGAATACAGCTTGCGGATTATAACAAAAAGTACCCAGCAATTTGGTTCCTTCAATCTCACGGTCATTGACAAAACGCACTGTAGCACCACTCTCGTTTGTCAATCCTTCACCCAAATTTAATAAGATATTGCTTTGTCCTGCCGGAAAAGTGAAACGTGCCATACTGGTGCGGGGAGTAGCAGTCACTTCGCACTTCACATTATACTTATCCAATACATTGGTATAATAGCCGGGAGTAGCCGATTCATTGCTGTACACACTTCCGTAAGTATTAAAATCAACATTCAGCTTTCCGGTGGTCGGCATCAGCAACAAAGAGCCTAATTCGGGGCAACCCACACCACTCAGGTTGACATGAGCAAATCCCGTCATATACTTATTATTAAACTCGTAAGGAGTAGACCACCAGGTACTATCCTTGTTAATCTTATTTTCGGGAACAGCCCCCAACACATTGAGAGGTGTGACCGACATCATTCCCTGCGGACAAAGCGCACCGGGATTAGTTGTCCCATAATTAGTAGTCCCCACAAAAGGATTTACATAATCGGCCGGTTCTTTTTGCGCCATTGCAGTCAGCAAAGAAAACAATGCGGCACCGGTCAAAATACTCAGTTTTCGTATCATAGTCATTTATTTAATTACAACTTCATCTGTAAACAAGAAGCCACCAAACTTGCCGGAAGTTGCCTGATAACGTACATAACGTCCCTTCGCATTACCTTCCCAACCAAAATTAGTAAAAGTTACCTTATCATCTTTCACTACTTTATGCTCGATGTGCTTCAATTCTGTAAAATCTTTACCATCATCGGATATAGAAATTATCACTTCGGCAGGCATAAATACCTCCGGTCCGCAGACCTGCATAAAGTCTGCACCGATAAAATGAAGTTCCGTTTCTTTTTCCAAATCAATCGTAATATCCATTCTTTTCTTGTCAATGAAACCTTGCCAACGCTTATCACCATAGGTCCATCCGCCACGGACACCATCGACCAAGGCCGTATCTCCCCCCGCAGCATATCCGGGATAATAAGCCGCATCAAGACCATAAGTCACTTTTTTCCCTACTGCCAAATGTTCCACCGGCTTATCAGCTCCGGGACGATTACCGATTTCGTTCTTAAGTTCAAAAGGATTATAACCGGATTTTTTCAATTCTTCCACTGCTTTTAAAGCCCGTACATGGAAGTCTTCATAATTCTTCTTTGACGGTGCACTCCAGGCCACTTCCGCCAATGCAAGAACACGGGGATAAATCATCATTTCAGCATGCTCGGGTGTCGGAATATATTCTGTAAACAGATTTGCCTGCACGCCATACACCAGTCCCACCTTTTCGGCACTTAATGTATCAGGAACGGGATTGAACGAATAGACTTTGGATAAAGGCAGATAGCCTCCGATAGCCTCGGGCTGCGAATCCGGTGCATCTTGATAAGAATCAAAATAACAGAACTCACCCGGAGTCATAATAGCCTTATGACCGGATTCCACCGCTTTCATACCTCCTTCCGTTCCACGCCATGACATGACTGTAGCATTAGGCGCCAGTCCTCCTTCAAGAATTTCATCCCAGCCCAACAGTTTACGGTTATGGCCATTCAGAAATACTTCAATGCGATGAATCAAATAACTCTGCAATTCATTCACATCTTTCAGACCTTCTTTTTTCATCCGTGCCTGGCATAACTTACAAGTCGGCCAAGATGCTTTACCTGCCTCGTCTCCACCAATATGGATATATTCGGACGGGAATAATTCCATCACTTCCGTCAGTACATTTTCCAGAAACTCAAAAGTCTTTTCATTGCCCACACAGAAATCAGCCTGCTTATAGGGTTCATGTGTACAGGACAGTTCGGGATAAGCAGTCAATACTTCTTCCGAATGTGCCGGCATTTCTATTTCGGGAATGACAGTTATATAACGAGATTCGGCATAAGCTACCAATTCACGGATATCCTCTTTGGTGTAATAACCTCCATAAGCATTCTCACTACCTTCTTCACTGTATTGGCGACCATTGTTCCACCACTCTTTCCAGGTGGGGAATTCACTTCACGCAGCAAACTCAGTAAGACGGGGATATTTATCTATTTCAATACGCCATCCTGCCGCATCAGTCAGATGTAAATGGAGACGGTTCAGTTTGTAATAGGCAAAAGCATCAATCTGCTTCTTCACAAAATTCACATCAAAGAAATGACGGGAAACATCGAGCATCATACCACGATAGGCAAAGCGCGGCTCATCGGTAACGGTTCCTACCGGTAATTCCTTTTTTTCATTCACCATTTGCAGGAATGTCTGCACACCATAAAAAAGTCCCGCACCCGAAGCAGCCCGGATTTTCACCTGCTTCGGAGTTACTTCCAGCACATATCCTTCGGACGAAGTAATATCCGGCAAACGGTCTACTTGTTGAAGAATGACAACATTGTCGACTACTTCTTCCAAAGCAGCATCCAATTGAAAAGGAGAGCCGGCGATATAATCTGCCAGTCTCGTTTTATCCTCCTGAGGTGCATCTATCCATAATTTTGTTTGATCATTCAATTGAAAAGCACCCTTCTGCAAGTCTGCACTCAATGGAACGGGAATCACAGAAAGTGTCTCTTTCTGTTCCTTGGCGCAACCCGCCAGCAACAGGCTCACCGCCACACTTGCCAATAGTGTAAGTTTCCTCATTTTCTATTCTCTTTAATTCTATTTATTTCATTGGTACGAATACCCGGTTTCAATTCACCATTAATTATATAAGCATAAACTCCGTCAGCAACCAAAGCAGCTCCTGCACGTGCTCCCTGTTCATATTCGCCCAAAGAGTTCCATTCATCTTTTGCAGGATAATAAAGCAACAGATTCTTATTGAACTGATACCACTCCGCCGGATGTGACAGATATTCTTTTCCCGAATAAATGCCCTGCAAAGCTTTCAGGAATATATCCTTGTTGACACCGCCAATACATAAAATGGCTTCTTCTCCCCAAGGAACGGCTGCTCCACCTCCCAATGAAATGCTTTTTCCTTCTTTATCGACCGGAGTCGCTACCGAAGTCCATACTCTCGTCTCGGGCGAATATACATAACCGTCCACAGACAAGGTTGCTTCGCGCCCATCTGCTGCCGGGGCAAAGCCTCCCCAAACATAAAGTTTTCCCCCTTGTGCCGCGCACACCGGTTGAACTCTCGGCTCGCCGGGCACACCGGGCTCTTTCTGCCATCCTTTATCCATATTTGACAAATCAAGCGAATACATATCCGCAGAGGGAACACCATTAACGTTTCCTCCTACGATATAAAGCAAATCACCTATTAAAGCACCTGCCATATTATCGATAGTCATGGGTAAAGAAGGTAAAGTGTCAGTTACCAAGACGTCTTCTTGCAAAGATAAAAGAAATACATCAGATATACTACCATCAGCAGTAGTTCCTCCAACACAAATTAACCCTTTTTGTGTAGAAATAGTTACTCCATACGCCGATGCTACAGGCAAAAAGCCAACTTGCTTCCACCGGAAGGCTGTATCTGATGATAAAGGTGTAGCATAAACTTCATTATAAAAAACCTTTTTTCCGCCATCGGCAACAGGAATATCCGGGAAATTACATCCACCTGCCATTATTAAACGGTCTTTTGTTATTCCTGCATATAAAGCAGAAACTCCCTTGAGAAAAGCGGCATTCCCCGAAGGGAAGCCGTTCATTTTCTCAAGAGATATTTCAGCACCTGACGTATCAGTGTGGTGACATGCACTGCATACCAATAAGCCACCCACTAATACAGCCAGCAATTTTCCATATAGTTGTTTCTTCGTCACACAAGCTATGAATTAATCAGTTCAACGAAATCTCATCTACAAACAGGAAAGCAGGATTTCCTTTACCACCGTGCCAGGCAGGAATACTATGTTCCGTCAAAGCAGTCACTTTGACATAACGGGCTGTAACCGGTGAGAATGTCAAAGTATGGTTAAATACTCCGTTTTTGTCATCCTGCTTCATGGCCGGATATTTTTCCGAAGCAACTTCTTTAAAGTTCTGACCGTCTTCGGATACCGCTACAGAAAGAGCACGGGCATCAAATACCCAGTCACCCTTTTCTACACAGGTAGAAATAGAAGCACTTTGAATTTCGGTCGGTTCTTTCAGATCAATCACTGCCTCCATATCATTTTTATAGAAAGCAATCCAACGTCCTGTCTTGTAATTTCCATTACCTTTCAATCCATCTACCAAAGTGGGAGCACCGTTAAATTCATATTGTTTATTTACCGGTTGCAACATAGTAACAGGCTTCATGCTTGCCTTGTTGAAAGCTATATCCTCTTTCACAATGCGACTGTTTCCTGTAGGACGAACTGCCACAGCTTGGAAAGTACAGTTTTCTTTGAGTTTCAAAGGTTCTGTATACTGTGCCGATGCTGCGGTCGGTTCACTACCATCCAACGTGTAATAAATCGGACAATTATCAATAGTGGACAAAGTCACATCCAATGTTCCATCCTGCGGATTAGGAGTGAAAACAGCATTTACATCAAATACATGAGTAGCATAATTGTACTTATATACATCATATACATCTACCAATCCAGGCAAACGTTTCAAGAAGTCTTCATAATTCTTCTTCGCAGGCATTGTCCATTGCACTTCTGCCAAAGCAGCCATACGGGGCAATTCCATATATTCTACCTGACTGAAAGTAGGAATATATTCAGTCCACAAGTTAGCCTGTACACCTTTTATATACTTTTGTTCTTCAGGAGTGAGGGACTTAGGCATCGGTTCATAAGAATACACTCTTTCGATGGGCAGATAACCACCAATGGCCTCCGGCTCATTCTCAACATCTTTAGACTGATAGTAGTCAAAATACAGATAAGTATTCGGTGACATAATTACATCATGGTGCTGTTTGGCAGCCTCTATACCACCTGATTCGCCACGCCATGACATAACAGTTGAGTTAGGAGCCAATCCACCTTCCAAAATCTCGTCCCAGCCTATAATCTGACGACCTTTACCATTCAAGAACTTCTCTGCATGAGTAATAATGAAACTCTGTAAATAAGCCTCTGCAGAATGCTTCTTATCACCTTTTATACCCAATGCCTTGATACGTGCCTGACATTTCGGACAAGTCTTCCAACGCACTTTCGGACATTCGTCACCACCTACATGAATATATTCAGATGGGAAAATCTCAATGATTTCACCCAACACATCGTCAATAAACTTCAGTGTCTCATCATTTCCGGCACACAGTACATCATCCGATATACCCCATATTTTCCATACTTCATACGGACCGCCTGTACATCCCAATTCCGGATAAGCAGTCAAAGCAGCCTGCATGTGTCCCGGCATATCGATTTAAGGAATAACCGTAATGTGCCGGTCGGCAGCATAAGCTACGATTTCTTTTGCTTCTTCCTGAGTATAGAAACCACCATAAGGCTGACCGTCATATTTACCTGTATTATGTCCGATTACAGTCTCTGTTCTCTTTGAACCGATTTCTGTCAATTCGGGACGACTCTTAATTTCAATTCTCCATCCCTGATCATCAGAGATATGCCAGTGAAAACGATTGATATTATGCAAAGCCAACATATCAATAAAACGTTTTACCGAGTCAACCGGGAAGAAATGACGAGACACATCCAAATGTGCTCCACGATAAGAAAAACGGGGATAGTCACTGATTTCTACTGCAGGAAGGGCTATATCCATGCCTTGCACCACCGGAATAGACTTACGCAAAGTTTGGATACCATAAAATACTCCGGCTTCTGTCGGACCGGATATCACCACATTAGCATCCGTTACTTTTAATTGATAACCTTCAGGATTTTCCGAACTTCCCCCCAGTTGCAGAAGAATTCCCTTGCCTTCCGTACCGGCTTGTACGCTCAGGCTCTTTCCGGTCAAATCTTTGATATAACTTGCCAAAAACTCTGCATTCTTTTGCATCCTCTCATTACCTTCGGGATACATAATCTTTGTACCGTCCGACAAAATGAACGGAGCAGCCTGTTCCATTACCGAGATTTCCTGCGGTAACGGGATAACCTGATAATTTGCTTCTTTTACTTGTGTGCTGCAGGATACAAGCATTAAACCTGCCACAGACAGCCCTGCCAGGCTCATTAAATGTTTCATAATATATATAATTGATTAGTTAGTATCACTCAATTGATGGATACGAATATCCAATTTCCCATCTTTCATCAGTTCCTCCGAAGTAACTACCACTTTCTTCGTTTGTCCCGGCAACAGGTCGAAGAAATTATCAGAGAACCTTGCTCCCTGAAGAGAAGATACTGTCAAGGAATTGGAATCTGACTGCTTGGGGATTTCAATAAACACATCCCTTGCCAACTGTTTGGAAGACAGTGTTATCTCACACTTTCCATCCATTTGCTTTACCTTGTAGCGTATATCCGCCTTGGGCAAATCCTGGTCTTTGGCAAAATTGAAATAAAAAGTTTCTTCGGACAATACTTCTCCTTTCTTGTTTTTCAGTGTCATCAATAAGAAGGTATTCCTTGGATTAGGAGTCATTCCCTCGTACTTCTCCTTATGATATAAGGTAGAAGCATTAGCGGGCACTTCCCCTTTTATCTCTTTTTTCTTTAATACTTTTCCGTCAAAATCCATCAGACGCAACTGAAGGGTTACATCTTTATCGGCTTCCAGCTTGTCGGACATTACATAGATATTCAAATCATCCCCTTCTTTTATTGCATCTACCAATACCGGAGCGAAAGCCCTCTTTGCCTGATAGTGCATGGCTTTCCAGTTTCCATAATAATCGATGCTCGACCAAGAAACAACCGGCCAACTGTCATTCAACTGCCAATAAAGCGTACCCATACAATAAGGACGGTTGCGGCGATGGGCCTCCATTCCATGACGCATTCCTTGTCCTTGTAATACCAAGCCCAAATACACCAGTTGTTCAAAGTCTTCGGGAACTTTATAATACAGTCCCATGGTCTTTTTTATCAAGAAGTTACCGATAGATGCCTTCTGATGAGCATTCATCACTTCCGATTCCAATGCATAATCTTCGGGTGCAGCGAAAGTGGCAATGGTCTTCATTTCCGGGAATGCCTGAAAACCATACTCGCTCATAAAGCGTGGAATCTCGGTATCGAAACTCTCAAAAGGCTTCTGTCCATACCAAGTGCCCCAATTATGGCTGTCGGCTATCTTCCAACTTTCCGGACGCCCCCAGTTGGCTTCGTAAGGAGAGCCATGCATATAAAAACGATCCGGGTCAAGTTCCTGTACCTTGCGAGGCAGCAATTCACGGAACAGTTTGTCGTATCCTCGCTTCATACCTTCCATGATGGCAGGGTCGGTATATTTCTTGTCCCATCCCCAATAGCGCATTCCTTCATAGATTTCATTATTTCCACACCACATGGCCAAACTTGCATGATTGCGCAAACGCTTGATATTGTAGTCGGCTTCCGCCTCCACACGCTTCAAGAAAGCAGGATCCGACGGATAAGTGGTACAAGCAAAAATGAAATCTTGCCAAATCAGGATACCGTGTTCATCGGCTTCCTTATAAAAAGCATCATCCTCATACACACCGCCCCCCCATACACGAAGCATGTTCATATTGGCCTCTTTCACATCCTTGAATAATCGGTGATAGCGTTCAGGCGTGACATTGGGCAACAAAGCGTCATCGGGAATAAAGTTCGCTCCCTTAGCAAACATCGGTTTACCGTTTACCTCAAAATAGAAAGATTCACCTTGGGCATCTTTCTCCTTCACTACACGGATATTGCGTAGTCCGATACGTTCCTGCTTGGAAGCAATCACTTTGCCATCCACCTTTACCTGAGCTTCAAAATCATATAAAGCAGGTTCGCCCCAACCATTCGGCATCCAAAGATGAGGATTGCCGATTTCCATAGGTATATTGATTTCATTCGCACCCGGTTGCAGAGTCACTTCTTTCTGCTTCGTTGTCTTTTCACCGTCTTTATAGGAATAACTCACGGTCACTTCCGCCTTTTGAGGAGTAGAAGTGATATTATTTATTGCCAACTGATTCTCAACCTTCGCCAATTCCTCAGTTACCGATGCTTGACGCACATAATAATCCTCAATAGCTGCCACATCATAATAAACCAAATGTACGGGACGCCATATACCACTGGTAGTCAACCGAATGCCCCAATCCCATCCATAACTGTAAGGTGCTTTACGGGTATAGATGCTGACACGCTTGTCACTATGGTCATTGTCTGCCGGATAGTCGAATCCGTTTGTTTCCCATTGCGGTAATGCCTGTTTGATGGGTGAATGGAAATAAACCTGCAGACGGTTTTCCCCCTTTCGCAGTACCTCTTTCACAGGAAGCGTATAACCGACAAACATATTGTCTGTACGTTCCAATAAAGAACCGTTCAGATAAATATCAGCATAAGTATCCAGTCCTTCAAATTCAAGGACGGCTGCTTCACGTGCCAGTTGCTCGTCCGTCACATTAAAAGTAGTCCTATAAGTCCAGTCTTCATTTTCCACCCACTGCACTTTCTCTTCATTCTTTCCATAAAAAGGATTGGGAATCATGCCATGATTTATTAAATCCTGATGTACTGTTCCGGGAACTTTTGCAGGAAGCCACTCGCTTTTTCCGACCTGAGAGAATTCCCATCCTTTATTCTAGTTTATCTTCTCAGGCTCCTTATATTCCTCGGCACCTAATATCATCGGGATGCATCCCATCATCATTAACATTCGCAATTTTCTCATATCTTACATCTTTTTATCGTTCCAATGGGGAAGCACAAAGCTTCCCCTATCGTTATTTCACATCCGAACGGAACGTTGAAGCCGGCAACCCTGCACCATTCACCAAATTGGCACGAGTAAACGGTTGCCAACCATAACGCACTATTGTCGGCTCTTTTACTTTATCACTCCATACTTTTAACTCACCGTTCACAACGGCTGCTTTTGCCGGATAAAATATTTGATCGTCTCCGGACAGCTCAAAGGTACGAATTTCATTGTTATCTGATGCATGAAGACCCTCAGAATAATCAAAAGAAATATAAGCTGCCCCATTTTTAAAGGAAACAGACTTGAAAAGCGGTCCCGAAGGCACTACATTTTTATAATTATAAGTCTTGTTTAAAGCCCAAACAGCCAAACGTTCCCCTACTTCCTGCTTATGCGTAGGATGTACGTTCAAAGAGTCACCTTTATCTGAAGTCACTGCCATTCCCGTGTGGGGTATTTGTGTCAGGAAACGACGTTGGCTGTCACGAAACCAAGGCCATGACGGACGGTCAATACTTGATAACTGTACATAATAAAAAGGTAACTCATTATCTTCCCAATTCTTGCGCCAACTGTCCACTAATAATTTAAACAGCTTTTCGTGCGCCTCACGATTATGCGCATTCGATTCTCCCTGATACCAAATAATGCCTTTAATGGGGAATTGTTGCAAAGGAAGAATACCCGATTCATACAGATAACAAGGTTCATAGGGATGACGCTGCAACTTATCGGTTGACTTTTTAACATTGAGAGCAGCACGTCCACGCACCCAGTCTTGGATAAAATCATTTTTAGTCCAATTACGCAAAATAGCCGGGAAATGATATTCCAACGAACTGCGGTCTATCCATGCTTCAGTGGGTGAGCCACCGATGGCATTACAAATCAATCCGACAGGCACTTGCAAACTGTCCTGCAACATCTTACCGAAATAATAAGCCACAGCAGAAAAATTACCGGCTGTTTGCGGAGAGCAAACCGTCCACTCCGTATCCTTATAATATTGCAAATGATTCAATGAATCAAGAACGGAAGCATTCCATTCGACGGCATCCGTGCGCCAACGCGCTTTCATATCAAAAAGACGGATATTATCATTGGCAGCCTTAGCGACATCACGCTTGGCTGTTGCACTCCAGTTTAAATAGAATTCCATGTTGGACTGCCCGGAACAAAGCCAGACTTCCCCGGCCAATACATTACCGTAAGTCAGTTTTTGTTTACCCGAAGAAACAACCAATGTATAAGGGCCTCCCGCTTTTAAAGGCGAAAGAGTGACCGACCATTTACCATCCATACCCGTTACAACTTTTTGTTTCTGATGCGCAATGGATACAGTTATTCTATCACCGGCATTGGCAGTCCCCTGAATAGTCAACGGTTTTCCGTGTTGCAACACCATATTGTCTGTATACAACGGACTCATCCTCAATCCGCCGAAATCGCCGGTAATACCTTCATATACGGTCTTAGCCAGTATTTCAGCTCCTTCTACATTGGGATGAACAGCATCCGGCAACATAAACGGATAAGGGTACAACGGTGCATGGAAATCAATCAACTGAACACCGGCATATTTAGCAATATTCTCGATAGCCAATTGTATTTCATCATGCCAATCACGTGTACCAGACTCAAAACGGAGATGGCGATCGGCAATCGGGGTAAGACGCGCAATCAAGATACGGCATCTGGAATTAGCCACACGAAAAGAATCTATCAACGCCCTATAATCTTGAATAAAGAAATCACGATAATTAGGCCAATCCCGCGGATCTGTATCGTTAATACCCAAATGGATAACAACGATATCACCGGCAAAATCAATAGCTTTATGATATTCCTCCTGCTGCATATAAGGGCGATGACCTTTGTTCAACAAAGTAGCACCGGACTTTCCAAAGTTACCAACCACATAATCATCCCCCAGCATTTTCTGTAACTTCGCCGGATAAGCATTGGTTTCACGGTCGGGCAATGTATAACCATAAGTAATACTATTACCCACACAAGCAACTTTGATTTTTTTCTGTGCAAAAAGAGTAACACAGAAACAGAGACTTACAAAAAGTATCAGTATCTTTTTCATTTCTTGTTAACATAAGGTTTCACAATATCACGCCATAACAGGTAACCTTTTCCCAATAAATGCAGACCGTCATTGGTATATTGAGGATTCATCTTTCCGGTAGCTCCATCCACAAAGTGGCTATATAAATCAATATATGTAACCTTCTCCTTCTCTGCCAAAGGTTTCAGCAAATCGTTTATCTGCTTCACAACTTGCCAACGAGAGGTATGTCCGCCAAACATACCGTAACAATCATTGACAGGCAATACACTTTGCAAATATAATTCAGTTTTCGGAGATTCTGCCTTTATTTTCTTTACAATCATTTCGATTCTTGCAACAATTGTATCAGCCGATGTTCCTCTCGCTACGTCATTAATGCCTATTAAAAGAAATATTTTAGCCGGCTTTCCCTTTATAATAGGATCAAGACGATCGTATACTCCCATACAAATATCGCCACTGATTCCCCTGTTTTTCACATAAGTGTTTTGGAAAAGCTCACCCCACTCGCATCCGTTAGTTATGCTATTGCCCAAAAAGATAATATCTCTCGAAGTAACCGGAAGTTCTTCGAATAAAGTTGCACGTTGCTCATAGAATGTAGAATATTTGCGTTCCTGGGCAAATTGGGGCAGTGCAAGGAAAAGCCCCAATAAAAGTAAAGCAATGTTTTTCATTTTATAGTTGTTTTTCAGGTGAATAAATTAATCCTTCTACTGCTTTTTCACCATCCGGAGTAACAAAGACGGTAGTAAACATCCATTTGACAAGACGCGTTTCGTCCATTCCAAACTTACCTATCGGCAACTTCAGGAGTACTTTGTTCCAACCTTTATTTAAGTGAACAAGCAATGGAGGACGCACCACACAATTTTCATTTTCCAAAGGTACTTCATTACTTTTTACCCGGTGAGTAGCTGTCCACACAGGAGGCATTATTTCTTTATCATTAATCCATATTCGACTGCCTTTATAATCCCACTTTCCCTGTAATGGAGCCAGGTCCATCTCAGAACGGCTATAATTCTGAAACTCAGCCCACAGCCCCACTTCCTGGTCTTTTGGAGAATAAACCCATGTATAAGCATAGGAAGTATGATTTTCTTTAGGGTCTTTATAAAAGGCCGGTACCATTGTTCCCCAAACATGGCGCAGATAAATACCGGCACCAATAGCTTTGCGTGTTCCGTATGTTTTCCCTTCATACTCATAAGACTCCTTCAACTCCTGTTCCGGGGGGAATACTTTTGACAGGTCCCCACCGTTAGGAAAAGCATCAGTTATATTCCATTTGACATCAGTCTGTTTCACATAAGCAAAAGGATATCCTTTGAATGTATGTTCTTTATGCCATAACATACGATTTTCAAAATCAACAAATTCATGGAATATCTCTGTATCTTCGGCAGGAAGCATCGTTCCATTCCCATCGAAATATTCTGTTCCGCCACCTCTCCATGCACGTTCTGCAATGGCAAGCATACTGGGATAAAATCCGTTTTGAACAATCATATCTTCTTCTTTTGAAATCATCCGATCGTTCCATATTGCCAATATAGTACCGGCTATATCATCACTCCCTTCCACCTTATTATATATACGGCTGTTATACAGGGCAACCAAATCGGCAAATGTATCAAAGTGATTCAAATAATGAAATTTGGAATCAATGGCAGGAATCCCCGGTTGAGCCTTTCCACGATAGCTCCACAAGTGAGTCATATCTATTTCTCCCGGCTTATAATGCCAACCGGGATTCCAAGAAATCACCTTCTTTCCTTTTGAACGTACATAAGATACCATTTCGGGAACAAAATCAGGATTAGTAAATGCTACTTCATCGGTACCTATATGCAAATAAGGTACATCAAAAGTTTCACAAACTTCATCTATTAAGAGTTTCAAGATTTTCATACCTTCAGGACTCTGCATATCATGACGGAAAGTACGAATAAAAGCTGCACTATGCCCCGGCATATCTATCTCGGGAATCAACACGACTTGATGTTTGTTACAAAAGTCCACCAACTCACGTGCTTCCTCTAATGTATAGTACTTACCCGGCATACGGACTGTATTAATACTGTCATTCAGCATCGGGAATATCTTACTTTCCAAACGCCATGCCTGATTTTCAGTAAGATGCCAATGAAACACATTGATTTTAAAACGAGATAATATCTCTATTTCACGCTTTAATTCTTCCACTGAAATATAACTGCGACCTACATCCTGCATAAAGCCACGGATTCGGAAAGCCGGCCAGTCCACAATCTCACAACCGGCAAACAGACTTTTCTTTCCCTTTTTCTTTTCTAACTGACGAAGCGTTTGCAAGGCCCAATACACCCCACGTTCCGTAACAGCCTCTATCTTTATCAATTTCCCGGACACAGACAGTCGGTACGCCTCATCCGGATTTAACTTAACTCCATCAATAACCGGAAGAAGTTCTACTTTTATCTCTGCGGCAGCTTTATCCGCCAATTCTCCACCGGCATTCACAATAAAAGCCTCCCACTCCGACTTCAGAACCGGAGTAGAAAGCTTTACCTTTCCCATTGCAAACGACTTATCCGTTACTTTATAATTCTGTGGCATAGGAAGTAACGGATAAGCATTTGTCTGTGCCATAGTCATGGCACAGACAAATATCATACCTATGAGACAGGTTAATCTACATTTCATTTATTTAGTCTTGATAATATCCTTCAGTTTAATAGCCTGAAAAGTCATATGAGCTACACTACTTTCATATAATATACCTACTGTTTCTTTATCAATCATAGTCAGGCAAGAATATCCCCAGCCCCAACCGGCATCCAACAACAATTGATTTTCGGGCAACCAAGTCACTCCACCATCAAGACTTGCCTTAATTGTGATACTATGACGATTCTTCGTATCGTTCGGATTAGAGAACAACAGAATATCTTTACCCAGCACATTATCTTTGGCTTTCACACTAATCAAACTCGCCATACATACCGGTTCCTGCAAAGAGGTACGAGAAGACACGTGTTCGTTCCAAGTTTTACCCATATCGGTAGTAGTAGAAACTGCACGACTTCCACCACGATTATCACGCATATTCAGCATTAATACCCCCGGTTCTATTTCAGCAACTTGTGATTCTGTCGTATTGGTACGCGCCAATGAACTGATATGCCAAGTTTTTCCATGGTCTTTACTATAGATAATACCTGCATTGGGAATTCTATCACTTCCGATATACTGGCTGGCAAATACCAACGTACCATCATCCATCGATATACCTCTACCCGGACCTTGCAACAAGAAATACCAAGAAGGATCTTTTACCTGTTCCGTAATATTTATCGGTTCAGACCAGGTTTTACCATCATCGTCACTCTTCACCAACATAAGTTGTGCTGTGTGGTGCATATCCATTCCCGGTTGAGAATTCCACCAAGCACGTCCGTTACCCATTCCGTGTGTCCATGCTGCTATAATCCAGATAGTACCGGTTTTCCTATCCACCAAGATAGCAGGGTCTCCCACACCATTCTGAGCTTTTGGCAAACCTTCATGTTCGCCGAAAGACATCGGGATACGCATCTTTTCCCAAGTCTGTCCGCCGTCTGTACTTCTGCTCAACCCTATTTCTACATATTCTTGCAAGTCTGCGCTGTTGTTGTGGCGAACATCATATACACCAAGCAACGTACCTTTATTAGAAGTTGCCAATCCCGGAATACGATAAGCTGCTACCCCGTCATCGCCGGCATGACGAACACCAACTCCCATATAGTGGGTATCAGCTTTGCGCACAACCTTCACCGGAGCAGTCCGATTATCCATCGTTACTCCTGTCATTTCCACCGATACCTTTGCAAGTACAGAAGCTGTTGGTTTCATCTGCAAACTAACCCAAAAATAGTTCACACCCGGATACAGTTTCTGGTCTACTTTTAACACAACATCTCTTTTCGGAGCTTTCACTTCCGCTTTCAAAATAGAATAAGAAGGGTTAGCAGCCAATGTTTTACCCGGAGTATTACTTGGAATATAATCAACGGGAGCAAAATAAGTTTTTCCTTTTCTCTCAGAACTTTCTGTTCCGCCATAATAGAGTTTCACTGCCTCTATTTCATTCAGATTCACTTCTTTGCCGAAACTAAGTTTCACATCATTCAACACCTGACTTTGCGTAGCATCTATACGCAAATTAAACAGTTCATTGTCCTGCCGTTCAATCAATACCGGAATACGAGTTTCGCGCACTGCAACCGTATCCTGCTTTTGAGCACTCATCTGTAAAGGAGAGAGGAATAAAAGAATTCCTAACAACCAAGAAATTTGTTTCATAATATTATTATTTAATTATGCGGGTAAAAATAAAATATTTTATTGTAATATGAAAACAAAAAGGTGATTCTTTATCTTTTTATGATAAAAAACCACCTTTATTTTATTATTTAGGCAAGAAATACGGTCAATATCCCGGAGTTTGTTCCAAAGCAGGGTTATTTGTTAATGTATTCTTGTCGATTGGCCACAACAAACGTTGAGGGTAAGAATCATCTGCAGTAGTATACTCAAATACATATTCATCGCCAAAACGACGTAAATCATACCAACGTTTACCTTCGAACATAAATTCCTTATAACGTTCTCTCAATAAAACCTCATTGATACCGTCTTTATCACCTGCCATATTCGGATACCCCATTGTAGCCACATCATAATTAGCCTTATACGCACGGGCACGTATCAAATTGATTTCAGCTGTCGGATCTCCCCCGGTCAATGATTTAGCTTCAGCCAGCATCAATAATAAATCGGCATAACGATATACAGGAAAATCATCAGCAAAAAGTCTTTCTGAAGCTCCTGACGGAGTTGTTCCACGATATTTATAAGGGAAACATCCCACATAATCGTGTGGTGCATCCATTGTAAAGACAGCTTTCAACGTTCCTTGTTTTCTAGTGTCCAAGTTATCAAATTTATCGTATAACTCATTTCTAACAGGATAATACATATTACCATTGAAATTCAACTCAAACTGCCCATCTGTCTCCTTATCATAATAAAGACTCAATGTAGCTCTTTGAGGCACCAGATTATTTCTCCAACTACCGCCAAACAAATCGGTTTCGTTCTGTTTATTATGAATAGTAAAGATTATCTCCTTATTACCTTTATCGTCATAAGCAAACACATCTGTATAATTGGGCATCAAATCAAGAGTTTCTCTGGAGATATGGCTCTGAATATCGGTCAAGGCATTCTGAGCAACTGTAGCATCGGCACTTCCCCCTCCCATCCGGCGACCGGACCACAAATAAACCTCAGCCTTCAGCATCAGCGTTGCAGCTTTCGACCAAAATGTACGTGATTCACGAAAACTGTAATCTGTGCCAAAACTATCTTCCGAACTTTGAATATCCGCTTTAATCTTTTCCATTATTTCCGCAGCCGGACTGGCAGCCTTATCCAGTTTCCCTATTTCAAAACCTGTGCTCGGCTGGTCTGTCCAAACCACATCTCCCCATGAACGAAGCAAGTGGAAATAATAGAATGCTCTCAAGCCATACATCTGTCCCAAATAATAAGCTTTATCTGCCTCTTTCAACAAATTCGTATCAGCAGCTTTACTGATAAACAAATTTATCTGGTTGATATTACTATATAAACCTGCAAAGTTACTCAGACCCGGACGTTCCTGACTTAATATATTAGAAGTAATCTCCTCCACTTTATTACTCTCTCCTGTCCATCCGGTAGAAGGATTATAAATATCTGAACGCAATTCTCCTAAAACAAACATATTGAAAGAGTTCTCACGCAAACGACTGTGCACCCCATACACAAATGAAGTAAACTGTCCTTCACTCTCCCACATATTCTTATCGGTAATGCTACTTACCGGCTCCATATCCAAACATCCCGTCATTGTAAAAAGGGAAGCTGTCATAATGGCTAATGATATAATTTTATTTTTCATAAATCGTTATCTTCTTTTATTATAATAAACTTAGAATGATACAGAAGCACCTACCAACACAGTTCTTGGTGTAGGATAACGTCCGGCATCCACACCCGGATAAGTCAACGGGGCTTCAGGAGAAGAACCACTATAACCGGTAATATAGAACAAGTTCTGACCTGTGATATATACAGACGCATTTGTCATTCCCACCTTAGATATCCAGTTAACAGGTAATTTCCAATTCAAAGTTAATTCTCTTAAAGCCAGATAGTCCCCTTTTTCATAGAATCTGGAACTTCTATCATTAACAGAAGTAATATCACTGCCCTTGGTATCACGGTAGATATTCTTTTTATTAGTAGAATCATCATAATAAGATTTCGGCAGATCGGTATTTGTATTCTCTTCCGTCCAAGTCTTCAATCCTTCCTTTATTATATTTTTAAAACCAACAGACTGTCCCAAAGAGCGCATAGCCACCATATTCAAAATGGTATGTCCTAAAGCAAAATCAAATCGTCCATATAAAGATACATTCTTATAAGAAAGCGTGGTAGAGAAACCTCCTGTCCATTTAGGATAGATGTTACCTACCTTCACACCGTCCAACTGATCTATTTTATGATTTCCGTCCAAGTCCGCCCACAAAACATCACCCGGTTCAATGGGTTTGGTCAATCCATATTTCTTTTTATCAGCATCACTGACATTAGGACCATAAAGTCCGGCAATCATATCAATATAATTACCAGCCATGGTATTCACTTCATTCCAGTCACTAAGAATCTTCACTTGTTTATAGGCATAAATATCTCCCATGGTATGTCCTTCCTGATAACCGCCTACCCAAATAACCTGTTGTGTTTTAGGGTCGAAAACCTGAGTACCGCCCTGACGGTTGTTCTCATTTCCATTATAAGGAAGTTTAATAATCTTATTATGTACCAATGAAGCATTAAAAGAGAAATCCCAGTTAAAGCCCTTCGGATTACGAATCAAGCTCAAGTTACCTTCCACTTCAAAACCGGTATTACGGAGACTTCCCAAATTTGTTTTGAAAGAATCAAAACCGGTATAGCCCGGCAAATTAACATTAGTCAGCAAATCAGAAGTAGTACGGTTATAATAATCCAATATCAAGTTATAACGATTATCCAAGAATCCCAAATCCAACCCCAACTCAAAGGATTTACTCTTTTCCCATTTCAATTTAGAATTAATAACTCCTGTATTTAAAATACCTGTCGTTCCATTATAAGCAGTCTGCTTATCATAAATACCATATACATCATAATTACCAATACCATTTACATTACCATTGATACCATAGGAGATACGAGGTTTCACGGTAGATACTACTTTTGCCAGCTCGCTATCTTTAAAGAAAGCTTCTTCATGCACATTCCATCCGGCAGATACACCGGGGAAGAAGCCCCAACGGTTATCCGACAATTTAGAAATACCGTCATAACGCGCTACAGCAGTAAACAAATAACGACGTTCATAATCATAAGTCACACGTGCAAAACCAGAAGCAATACGATACCCCTGACGATATGAATAAGACCACATATTATCACGACCCGAAACATTCAATGTCGGTATCTGATCAAAAGGAGCACCATCGGCTGTACCTTTATATTGTAAATATTGATTTTCAAAGTACTCACCTCCCACCATAGCAGAAAGATTATGTTTTTCTTTAAAAGTATCAGTATATTCCAACTGCAAACTATGTTGTTGCTGAATAGTACGTGTATATTCAAAAGATGCTTTACGCTCCGTATTTTCATTCCAGTAATCACGGTATGCCTTATCAAACGTTTCTTTGGTATAATCAGAATAATACAAAGAACTGTTTTCTCTCAAATACAATTTATCTTTTATCAACTCAAGATCAGCACCGATATTCAATGTAGTGCGGCGAGTGTTATTTTGATTGGTCAGCTTATCAAGCCAATACAAAGGATTACCATCTCGTTTGCCATAACCATAGTTAGGCGAGCCATCCGGCAGGTAAGGATTCCATGTCGGCTCCACACTCTGTAAACGCTCAAACAAGTCAGCCGTATCATCATAATATAATTCCGGAGCTTCCGAAGTAGAAAAATTCACCCCTCCCTTTATATTCAAGATGGGCAATACTTTATAATTACCGTTCAATGTACCGCTAAAACGTCTGTACTGAGTACCTTTTACAGTACCGTCTTCCGAATAATATCCTAATGATGCGGCAAAAGTACCTTTTTCATTACCGCCGGTAAAACTCAGATAATGGTCTTGAGTGAAAGCAGGATCTTTATATACTTCATCTCTCAAAGTAGTGCCATAATCCTTAAATACAATTTGCTTACCCGAAATAGGGTCAGTCATTTGTTTCCATCCTTCCTGCAACAAGTCTTCATTGCCATCCAGATATCGGATAGAAAATTGTTCAGGGTTATTCTGACCATACACAGCACCATAACCGCGCATACCATCAATTTGTGACAAGCTACCACCCGAATACTGACGTCCCAAACGTCCGTATTTTATGTAGTTTTCGGCATCCATGTATTCATATCCCTTACGGGCAAAGTTCAGACCACCCTTAAATTTATAAGAAATCTGGGCAACTCCTTCTTTTCCTTTCTTTGTCTGCACCAAAATGACACCATTATTGGCACGAGCACCATAAATAGCAGTCGAAGCTGCATCTTTCAATACTTGGATTGACTCGATATCCGCCGGATTGACATCATCCATCGAGCGAACAACTCCGTCTACTACCACCAACGGACTTCCGGCAGATTCAATACCGGCACCACCACGCAGCACAATAGTAGGCGAACTACCCGGAGCACCGGATGTATTCGTCACCCGCAAACCACTGACAGAACCCTGCAATGCTTGTGCCGCATTAGCAATCGCTGCATTCTCAAGTACTTTACTATCCATTTTCGAAATAGCCGTGGTCATAGTGGAACGTTTCTGCTTCACACCATATCCCACAACGACCACTTCATCCAATACTTCAGTATCTTCTTTCAACACCACCTTGTAATGGCTCTGCGCGCCCACCACAATTTGCTGTGATTTGTAACCAAGAAAACTCACTTCCAGTTTTGTACCTTCCGGAACCTGGAGAGTAAAGTTACCATCTACATCAGTTATTGTACCATTTGTTGTGCCCATTTCCAGAACACTTGCTCCGATAATCGGTTCTCCGATAGCATCTACCACCGTTCCCGTTACCGTCTTTGCCTGTGCTAATACACTAATTGAGAAGCATAAGCACATCATTAAAAAGAGAGCCTTCTTCATGAATCTCAGATTTAGTTGATAATTTAATGTTTAAATAAATAAGTTTAATTAATCGTCAGTTTCAAAACAATCACATAATTAAATATTTTAAATACCAGAGCGAATATATACTCATGTTTTTAATATACACAATTCATCAAATAAACAATATTATTTATTAGCATTATTTTTTAAGAAAAAGCTAAATAACAATAGTGTTTTTCAAAAGTTTCATAACTGAATAACTAGAACGAAGAAAAAAGGTTCACAGAAGGAAAGTATTATTTAGAAAAACCTCCTGACTGAAGTTGGTCAGGAGATTGCTAAATTCGTACACCCGATGAGAATCGAACTCATATCGTCGGAACCGGAATCCGGTATTCTAT
>ERZ791731.430-NODE-430-length-24181-cov-47.7588_pt1 | contig 24181 bp, 13 predicted proteins | sample MGYA00509954_ERZ791731 | MGnify/ENA primary metagenome ERZ791731 (study PRJEB30046, sample SAMN00715134) | human gut metagenome | study: EMG produced TPA metagenomics assembly of the A metagenome-wide association study of gut microbiota in type 2...
TTTGTTGCTCAGGCACTTATAAATAATGTTAAACTATAGTGTTGCGGAATTAAGGTTTAAACGTAAAACGCAACCTAAGAGTAAAACAATGAAGAATATATTTGGAAAAGCCATATTGCTGGCTACAGCGCTCCTGTTCTCTATTACGGGCACGAGTTGCAGCAATGATGATAATACCATTCTCGAAAAGGAGAATACATACGATATGAGTGGCTTCGCCAAGGGCGCCGATGTAAGTTGGCTCACTGAGATGGAGAAGAATGGTGTGAAATTCTATAATCAGAATGGCAAGGCTACAGAATGCATGAAGCTCCTCCGCGAAGAGGGAACCAATTCTATCCGTCTGCGTGTCTGGGTAAATCCGGAAGGTGGCTGGTGTGGCAAGAATGATGTCATCGCCAAGGCTTGGCGTGCTCAGCAGCTCGGCTTCCGTCTGATGATTGACTTCCACTATTCTGATACCTGGGCTGACCCGGGTAACCAGAAAGTTCCTGCTGCATGGCAGGGCTATACTGCCGAACAGATGAAACAGGCTGTGGCTGATCATACCAAGGATGTATTGACTGCCCTGAAGGATAAAGGTGTAACCAACGTAGAGTGGGTGCAGGTGGGCAATGAAACCCGCGACGGAATGCTCTTCAACAGCGATGAGGCTGTAACCGGTCAGGTATCTAAGAATGCAGCCAACTTTGCTGCTTATGTCAATGCTGGCTATGATGCCGTAAAGGCAGTTTATCCACAGGCAAAGGTCATCGTTCATGTAGATAAAGGTCAGGACCTCGGTGGACTTACCTGGCTTTACGATAAGTTGAAAGAAAATGGCGGAAAGTGGGATGTCATTGGACTGTCACTTTATCCAGAAGATAACAATTGGCAGGATTTAACCACCAATTGTCTGAATAATATTAAGACTTTATCAGAACAGTACAACTGCAATGTCATCATCTCTGAAATCGGTATATGGTGGGGCTCTGACCAGGCTGCGCCAATGATGAAGAAGATGGTGGATGGCTGCAAGGCAATCTCTACCTGCGAGGGTATCTTCTATTGGGAACCAGAAGTTTACAACAACTGGAAGCCAGCCAACTATACCACTCTGGGTTGGTCTGCATATACCAAGGGAGCCTTTGACAACAGCGGCAAACCAACTGCCGTATTCGATGCATATAAATAAGAATATTAAATAGCAATATGATCAAGAGAAGCATTACTTTCATTACTCTTGCCCTGGCACTCACTACGCTGTGCCAGGCACAGAGCAGAAAAGTCATCACTTTGCCTTCATGGGACTTCTCCCGCGATGGTAAGGCGTGGCAGCAGGTAGCTGTTCCGCACGATTGGGCTATCTCGGGACCTTTCGATAAGAAATGGGACCTGCAGATGGTGGCAATCGAGCAGAATGGCGAAAAGGAGAAGACCGAGAAGTCGGGACGCTCTGGAGCTCTCCCTTGGATTGGAGAGGGGATGTATAAGATGAATCTTCAGTTGCCGAAGGGCTACAAGCGTGCCGTCCTCGTTTTTGATGGTGCGATGAGTCAGCCTGTCGTTAAGGTGAATGGCAAGGAGGCTGGCAGATGGGCTTACGGCTACAATGCCTTCCGCATCGACATCACACCTTTCATCCAGTTTGGTAAGAGTAATCTCATCGAGGTACATCTTAATAATGTAGAGGAAAGCAGCCGTTGGTATCCGGGAGGCGGTCTTTACCGTCCGGTTTCCGTAGAACTCTATGGCAACGAGAACTTCTCTACCTGGGATACCTTCGTCCGTACCCTGAAGGCTGATAAGCAGGAGGCTGAAGTAGAAGTAAATGCGCTCCTCGAAGGCAAGGCTGGTAAGTCGGGCAAGACCGTCATCGCCCTGTTTGATGAGGTTGGCAAGAAGGTTGCCGAGCAGACCGTATCGGGTGCAACCCCTGAAATCAAGACTACCTTGAAGGTGGCGAACCCTCAGCTCTGGTCTCCGGAATCTCCTTATCTCTATCAGGTGAAGTTAACCCGATATGAAGGAAAGAAGGTGGCTGATGTTCAGACTCTGAAGACTGGTATCCGCACCATCTCGGTATCCAAGGATCATGGTTTCCAACTCAATGGCGTTACCCGTAAACTGAAGGGTGTCTGTCTGCACCACGACCTCGGTCCATTGGGAGCAGCAGAGAACAAGGCAGCTCTCATCCGTCAGATCAAGATGATGAAGCAGATGGGTTGCGACGCCATCCGTACCGCCCACAACATGCCTTCTACCATGCAGATGGAAATCTGCGATTCCCTCGGTATGATGGTGATGGCAGAGAGCTTCGATATGTGGATTTATCCTAAATGCAAGAATGGTTACGCCAAGTTCTTCAAGGAGTGGAGCGATAAGGATATCACCAATCTGGTAAAGCACCACCGCAACCATCCTAGCATCATTATGTGGAGCATCGGCAATGAGATTCCTGAACAGTGGAGCCAGGAGGGTGTGCAGATTGCTAAGCGTCTGCAGGACCTCTGTCATCTGTATGACCCATCCCGTCCTGTTACCCAGGGCATGGATAGGGCAGAAGATGCCTTGAAGAGCGGCTTTGCCCAGGCCATGGATGTACCGGGCTTCAACTATCGCGTACATAAATATTATAAGAATATTGAGCAGTTGCCTCAGGGTTTCCTCCTCGGTTCTGAAACCGCCTCTACGGTCAGCTCCCGTGGCGTATACAAGTTCCCGGTAGTGGTAAGTGATAAGGCTACCTATCCTGATGGTCAGTGCTCAAGCTATGATACCGAATACTGTTCCTGGAGCAATCTCCCTGATGATGACTGGAAGATGCAGGATGACTACAGTTGGGTAATCGGTGAGTTTGTATGGACCGGTTACGACTATCTGGGCGAGCCGACTCCTTACGATACCTACTGGCCAAGCCGTAGCAGCTACTTCGGCATCTGCGACCTTGCCGGACTTCCCAAGGACCGCTACTATATGTATCGTGCCCGCTGGAACGAGCAGCAGCATACCACCCATCTTCTTCCTCACTGGAACTGGAAGGGCAGAGAGGGCGAAGTGACCCCTGTATATTGCTACACCGATGGTGTGGAAGGCGAACTCTTCGTCAACGGCAAGAGTCAGGGCAGGGTTCGCAAGGACAAGTCAAGCCGCCTCGACCGCTACCGTCTGCGCTGGAACAATGTGAAGTATGAACCGGGTGAGATTCGCGTGGTTACCTACAACCAGTATGGCGATAAGGTTGGCGAGGACGTGAAGCGTACTGCCGGCGAGCCTGCACAGATGAAGTTCAGTGTAGAAACACCTGATCATGAGCCTATTGCCTGCATGGTAGAAGGCTGTACCGATGAGCACAATGTGCTTCTGAATGCCGATGGCAACGACCTTGCCTTCATCACCGTGAGTCTGCAGGATAAGGACGGCAATGAATGTCCGCTTGCCGATGACGAACTGACCTTCGAGGTGAGTGGTGCCGGCACTTTCAAGGCAGCCTGCAACGGCGATGCCACATCGCTCGAACCGTTCACCCAGCCACAGATGAAACTCTTCTCCGGCAAACTCGTTGTCATCGTACAGAGCAGCAAGCAGAAGGGCGACATCATCCTGAAGGTAAAAGACAGCAAGCGAAATATCGAAAAGTCGATTACGCTTCAGGCAATATAAGATAACAAAGACCGATTTCGGTTGGTTATAAAGTATATAGTTTATATCGGATCCTCTGGGAATAGCAGCGGCTATTTTTCCCAGGGGATTCTTTTTTTTATGATTTTCCTCCGATATTTTTTGGCGTTATCATGAATATTGTGTAAATTTGCACACATGAAGAAGTCAAAAGAACCTATATCTCGCATCAGCATGGCAATTGCTATGCTCTTTATTTCGCTTGCCATCCATGCGCAGCGTTTCGTCAACACCTCATTGGAAGGTGCTCAGGCAGTTTGTGCCATTACTCAGGACAGTGATGGAATGATATGGCTCGGAACCGACAACGGTCTTTACAGCTATGATGGTTATCATGGCTACCGCCATTTCCAGGAACATACTTTCAGCAATACGCGTGTCAATGCGCTCGGTTTCGAGGGCAGAATGCTCTATCTGGCTACTGGTAACGGCATCCTGAAATTCGATACGCAATCTTATAAATTTGCCGAAACACCAGCCATGAAGGCTTTTGCCGATGAGGCGAAGCGCAAGCAGCTGAAGGAACTCCGTGTGCTCAATATCAAGGGTGGTAAGACTGACTTCGGTGGCGATGTCTATGCCTTGCTCTCTACTCCGCGAGGCTTGCTCGTAGGTTCGCTCGCTGGTCTGCATCTCGGCAGCAGACTGATTCCGCTCCGTGCTGGAGAACAGCCGCTGGTCAATGCGCTCGCCTATGATACCAAGCGCCGATGCTACTGGATTGGTACCGAGGGTGCTCTCTATTGTGCCGACTTGCAGCTCAGGAACTTCTCCCAGATTCCTGCTCTCAACGGCAATTCCATCAAATGTCTTTCTGTAGATGCTGCCGGCAATCTCTATATCGGAACCGATAACGGACTCTATCAGATGGCACTCTCCAATGCCATCACCCATTATATCCACGATTCCCGTGATGATGCTTCTATTCCTAACAACATCGTCTGGGCTTGCTTTGTAGATAAATGGCAGAATGTATGGGTGGGTACTGACAATGGACTCTCCCGTCTCACTACCCATACCTATTACCGCTATGTATCGCTCGATAAGATTACGATGTCGGGTGAGGGCAACTGTCTGCATGCCATGCTCCAGACCCGTAACGGCGAATGGTGGATGGGCGGTACCAACGGTCTGATTCATTTCACCCGGAATGCTGAAGGTTATCAGAATGTGGCATGGTACAAGCAGAACAGCTCTGCCTTTCCGCTGAGTCATAACCGTGTACGCAAGATTTATGAAGACCATGACGGCGATGTATGGATCTGTACCGACCATGGCATCAACTTCTATGACCGCAGTTCCCGTCAGATGCGCAACTTCATCGTCTACGATAAGAGCGGCAAGTATTCTACTGCCTGGGCTTACGATATTCTCCAGGACAAGAAGGGCAGGATATGGATGGGTTCTTATCAGGGAGGTGTCTTCGTGATGGATAAGGCGGCTCTTCTGAGCGGCAAGACCATAGCCGACTGGCATTACTCGGACAAGGGAAAGAATGCGCTCTCTGGTCTGCATGTAGGTCAGATGGTGATGGATGGAAAGGGCAGGATTTGGGTTTCTACCTTTAACCGTCTCGACTGCATCAATCCGAACGATATGAAGGTGGTGCAGGTAGCTAACTCAGATGTCGTCAACTATCTGATGGCAGACAGCAAGGGCAATATCTGGATGGGTGATAACAGTTCGGTAACCTGTTATTATGCAGCCGGTTCTGTGCTGGGTAACAGCTTTTCTTCCAAGACATGGCAGATTGGTGGCAAGGTAAGTACCATGTGTGATGTGGAAGGCAAGATATGGGTAGTATCGGGCAATGAATGCTGCGTAATCAATCCACAGGGCGGGAGCCAGCGTTTCATGATTCCTTCTGTTGTACCGTTCACCATCTGTTACAGCAGACAGACTCATCAGGTAATGATGGGCGGCAATGACGGCTATGTGGCAATCAGTTCCGATGTAGCACAGAAGCCTAAGCAGTTTACCCGCCTGATGCTGGCTGGAATCATCGTAAACGGACAGGCTTGTGAGGAGCGTGGAGAAATCTTGAAACTGAAGAGTGATGAGAACAACTTCACCCTGCAGCTCACCGACCTTCCTTTTGCTGATCATCCTTCAGCCGTTTATGCTTACAAACTCGAAGGCAGCGACCACGACTGGCATTATCTGAACTCCGGCAACATCGATATCACCTACAATGGTTTGTCTTATGGCGATTATCATCTTACGGTTCATGCCGTGGATGGTGAAGGCAAGATAGCTGCCGAGGTTTATTCGCTCGACATCTCCGTCCTGCCGCCTTGGTATCTCTCCTTGTGGTGCAAGATTTTCTATATCACGGCACTCATCGTGTTTGTGGCATGGCTGGTAAGCTGGTATTTTCTGCGCAAGGAACTGGCTGATGCCCAGAAGCAGAAGGCTGAGGTGTTGGAGCAGGTACAGATGCGTATGGACTTCTTCAACCGTCTGACGGAAGATTTGAAGGCTGCCGTAGCTCATCATTCATTTGATGAGGTGACAGCTCTGATGGTTCGCTACCTGAATGTGAAGATACCTGAGGTGTCATCAGCTGTTGCCACTGGGTTATCCGCTTCGCCTGAATCTGAGCCTGAGTCATCAACCTCAGAACCAGTTCCTGCACGATCAGAGTCTTCTGAAGAGGAAAAGAAGACGGTAGATGTCAGCGAGTTGGATGCGGCAGACAAGCGTCTGCTCGAAGAGATCAATGAGGCGATAGAGAAGCACATGATAGATTCCGACTTCAACGTTTCGATGTTGCAGGATGTGATAGGTATAGGTGGCAAACAGCTGTATCGCAAGACGAAGGCGATAACGGGTCGTACGCCTGTAGAGTATATCCGTGAGATGCGTATGAAGCGTGCTGCCGAGCTCCTGAGCCAGGGTAAGTTCAGTGTTTCCGAGGTGATGTATACCGTTGTTTTTTCCAACAGCAGTTATTTCTCCAAATGCTTCTCCAAGGAGTATGGCATGACTCCTACGGAATATATGAAGGTGAAGAGCTAAATAAATGATGTGCTTCCGTTTGCCTATAGATATGGCTGCGTGGGGTTAAGAATATGACTGCATTGGGTTACGGATACGACTCCGTCAGGTTACGGATATGACTCCGTAGGCTAATGGAGACGTATCCTTCGGCTTGTCGAGATATCTGCGTCAGCTGATTGAGCTACTTGCGTCAGCTGACTGAGCCACTTGCGTTAGCTGATAAAATACGTTCCGATGCATTAAAAAATGCGTCCCGATGTAGCATTTGCTACGTCCCGACGCAGCAAAAGATACGTCCGGACGTAGTACAAGCTACGTCGGGACGTAATTTCAGCTTTATGAAAACGGCTGCATAGAAACAAAAAAAGTGTGTATTGAACTTGTTTTTGCAAACTGTAATCGGATGTGACAAAAAATCGACAATTAACTAAATTTATGAGCAAATATGCTAAAAAACATAGATATTTCGTGTTAATTATTTAAATTTTAAGCGATTATCTTGGGCAAATAAGAAAATATTCGTAATTTTGCACCGATTTAAGTTAAAAATAGGTATTTCCATGCGTGCATATTAGTGAAAGAATGTATAAATGGAGGGGCGAAGTGTTGCCCTGAGTGCTTTCGGCTTTTACCAAACGAGAAAAAAATGAGAAAAAAATAATAATTATTAATTAATAAACTTGAAACAAACAAGGATGAGAAGATTAACTCTTTTACTTGTCTCACTTGTATTGTTGTCTATCCAATCGGTCTTGGCGCAGAGTTTCAGCGTCAAGGGTACTGTCGTGTCTGCTGAAGACAACGAACCGATGATTGGTGTGACCATTATGCAAGAGGGAACATCAAATGGTGTGGTGACCGATATTGACGGTAACTATACCATCGAAATTAAGGGTGCTTCGAAGGCTACGCTTGCCTACTCTTATGTGGGATGCGTTACGCAGAAGCACGTTGTGAAAGCGCAGACAAATACGCTCAACATCACCCTTGCTTCGGATTCCAAGATGATGGATGAAGTGGTTGTGGTGGCGTATGGTGTGAGAAAGAAGGGAACCATTGCGGGTTCCGTGTCTGCCGTAAAGTCTGAAAAGATAGAAAATGTGCCGGCGGCAAGCTTCGACCAAGCTTTGCAGGGACAGAGTACTGGTTTGCAGGTCATCTCTTCTTCGGGTGAACCTAGCAAGGCGGCTACCTTCCAGATCCGTGGTACCAACTCTATCAACTCCGGCAAGTCGCCTCTCTTTATCCTCGACGGCGTGCCAATCTCAAGTTCTGATTTCAATACCTTGAGTCCTAACGACATCGAAAGTATCTCTGTATTGAAAGATGCCTCTTCTACCTCAATCTATGGTGCACGTGCTGCCAATGGTGTGGTTGTGATCACTTCCAAGCGAGGCTTGTCAATGGACAAGGCGAAGATTACGCTCCGTGCGCAGTATGGCTTCTCTGAGTTGGCACAGACCAACTGGAAAATGATGAATACCGATGAGCGTATCCAGTTTGAGAAAGAAGTAGGTCTGGATACTGGTAAGGATTACAATCTCCTTTCAAGAGTAAATGTAAACTGGCTGGACGAGGTGTTCAACGACCGCGCTCCGCTGCAGAGCTACGAACTCTCTATCAATCGTGCTACCGACCGTTTGAACTACTATGTTTCTGGTGGTTTCTACGATCAGGACGGTATCGCACAGAATTCAACCTTCCGCCGTTACAACATCCGCACCAATGCTGATGTAAAGGCTGGCAAGTGGTTGAAGGTTGGTACCAACACCATGGCTGCTTATGAGGAGGCTCAGCAGGCTGACGACGGTAGCTATACTACCGTTACTCCTATCTCAGCATGCCGATTCATGCTGCCTTACTGGAATCCATACGCTAAGGATGGAAGTCTGGCTTCACTTTCAGCAGGCAACTGGGCTGGAACCAGCGAGAACCCTATCGTTTACATGGGCTTGAATCCTATCAAGAACAAGAAATATAAGGTACTCTCTACCATGTATGCTGAAATCTATCCGATAGAGAATCTGACTATCCGTACTCAGTTCGGTGCCGATTTCACCCATTCTACAGCGTTCCTCCAGTCGTTCCCAAGTTTCTCTTCAAATAACGGACAGGGTACAGCGGCACGCCAGAGCAGCGATGCCATCAACCTGACAGAGACCACTACGGCTAACTACCGTTTCACCCTGAACGATATCCATTCGTTCAACGTGATGCTGGGTCAGGAGGCTGTCAATTTCCACTCAGAGGGCTTCCAGGTATATTCCAAGGGTCAGACCAGCGATCTCCTGACCAACGTATCATCAGGTACACGTGCCAGCCGCTGGGCAGATTCATCTTCTGACTACTCTTACCTGTCATTCTTCATGCGTGGCGAGTATAACTATAAGGAGCTTTACTATGCCGACTTCTCTCTGCGTACTGATGCTTCTTCACGTTTCGGTAAGGATCATCGCTGGGGTACATTCTGGTCGCTCGGTTTCATGTACAACGTGAAGTCAACCGACTGGCTGAAGGATATGAAGTGGCTCAGCACAGTCCAGATTGCCGTAAGTACCGGTACATCGGGTAACTCTGAGATTCCTAACTATTATCACCTGGCTTTGGTTTCTGGTGGTGCCAACTACGATAATACTGCCGGTTTCTATCCTTCGCAGAGTGGTAACGAGGAATTGGGTTGGGAGTCAACCTGGGCTAACAACTTCGCCCTCCGTTTGGGTTTCCTCGACAGAATCAACTTCAGCTTCGAGGCTTACTACAAGCGTACCTCCAATATGCTGATGCGCGTTCCAGAGTCTTATACCGTTACCGGCGAGGGCTATCGCTGGAAGAACGTAGGTGTGATGGCTAACAAGGGTATCGAGTTGAGCGCTGATGGTGATGTAATCCGCACACGCGACTTCACCTGGAATGTTAGTGCCAATGTATCTTACAACCAGAACCGATTGAAGGAACTCTATAACGGTGTAACCGAGTATGTAAACTCAACCACCGGTTTGAAGTATGTAGTAGGTCACTCAGTAAGCGAGTTCTTCCTGAACCGTTATGCCGGTGTGAACCCAGCGAATGGTGAGCAGCTCTGGTATGATAAGGATGGCAACGTGACCAACGAGTTCCGTGAGAGCGACAAGGTGATGACAGGCAAGACCTATGATGCACCTTGGATGGGCGGTTTCGGTACAAGCTTCCGTTGGAAGGGCTTGCAGCTTTCTGCCCAGTTCAGCTGGATTGGTACACGCTACGTGATTAACAACGACCGTTACTTCGAGGAGAGCGGTGTAACCTTCGGTACTGCTTACAACCAGTCAAACCGTCTGTTGTACGACCGTTGGAAGCAGCCTGGCGATATTACCGACATCCCACGTTGGGGCGAGGTAACCCAGCTCGACGACCGCTTCTTGGAGAATGCATCGTTCCTCCGTCTGAAGAATCTCAGTCTGTCCTATTCATTGCCACAGAGTCTGTTGCGCAAGACCAACTTCTTCTCTATGGTCAGAATCTACGGTCAGGCACAGAACCTCTTCACCGTAACCGGTTTCAACGGTCTGGATCCTGAGGTTTCATCCAATATTTACCAGGCACAGTATCCGGCATCACGCCAGTTTACTCTGGGTGTTGAATTGCAATTCTAACCAAGAAAGAAGAAAAAAATGAATATCAAAAATATAAAGACATACATCCTGTCGGGAATCCTAGCCCTCTCGATGTCTTCCTGTCTTGATAAGTATCCTGAGGATTCTATCCGCATGGACCAGGCTATCAACACGGTGGACGACATGGACAAGCTGGTGTACGGTATCTACGACAGTTTCAAGAGCAGCGCCCTCTATTCGGGTAATCTGACTATCCTGCCAGATCTGCAGGCAGACTTCGTGTACTGCGTGAAGGGCTACTCTAATGCCTATGGCGATATCTACCGTTGGAAAGATATCAAGGCTACCAACACCGACATCGAGTCGGTATATGGTGCGCTTTATGGTGTTATCAACAATGCCAACTTCCTGCTCGATAATGTAGATAAGGTAAAGGCAAACACCAACAGTGATAAGGAGCTCGACAAGTTGGAGCAGTATCAGGGCGAGGCTTACTTCGCACGTGCCCTGGCTTACTCTGAGTTGATCAAGTGTTTCTGCAAGGCTTACGATAGCGATGAGCAGGCTGCGAAGGAACTCGGCGTTGTACTCACAGAGCACTATTACGGCAATGAGCCACAGAAGAGAGCCACTCTGAAGGAATCATACGATTTCGTATTGAGAGACCTTGACAAGGCTACTGAATATCTGAAGGTAGACGAAGACTTCAAAGGTACTCTCTATGACGAGATTTACTTCAATGAGTATGCCTGTCATGCCTTGCGTGCGCGCGTATCCTTATATATGCATCGCTGGGATGATGCCATCAAGTATGCATCTAAGGTAATCAATAGTAAGTATTACGTGCTGGCAAGTTGCACACAGAAGATAGGCAACACCAGTTATTATCAGTATCAATGGACAGCAGGTAAATCTACAGAAGGAATCTGGAAGGTAGGCTTCACCGTGAACAGCTATGGCGGTGCACTGGGTACCATCTTCGATAATTACAACTATGTAACTTATCGTCCAGACTATGTGCCTGAGACATGGGTCATCAACTCATTCGACAGCAATGACCTCCGTGCTGCAGCCATCTTCACAACCCGTGTAACAGGTTATGAGCACGGTTTGCAGTGGCCTTTGCTGAGCAAGTATTTCGGCGATGCAGAATTCCTGAACAACAATATCCTGCATGTTCACCAGCCAATGGTATTCCGTCTCTCAGAGCAGTATCTGATTCGTGCTGAGGCTTACGCCATGAAGGAGGAATATGGTAAGGCAGGTAAGGACATCTCTACCTTGCGTACAGCCCGCTACTCTTCATATGGCGGTAACACCTCGATGAGCGAGAGCAACGCCATGAAGATAATCGAGGCAGAGCGCGTGAAGGAACTCTATATGGAAGGCTTCCGTCTGAACGACCTCAAGCGCTGGCACAAGGGATTTGAGCGTAAGGCTGCCGACCAGCCTGCTGCCAACTTCGTGCAGAGCAGTCTGAAGGTTGAAAAGGACGACCCTCTCTTTGTCTGGCCAATTCCTCAGCATGAGCTTGAGGCTCCAGGTTCTGAGATTCAGCCTAATGAAAGTAACAAATAAAATAAGGAGACGATCATGAAGAAAATAATGATGGGATGTTTGGCAGCCGTAGCTGCACTCATCGCTCTTGTGAGTTGTTCACAGGATTATACCACTTATGCTGGTCCAAGTCATATCATGTTCTCTGATACGCTCTATCAGTATGCTGTACAGGAAAGCAATGAGGTATTCAATGTGCCTGTATCTGCAACCGAAAAAGCTGACTACGACCGCACCTTCGGCGTGGAGGTAGTAGACAAGCAGAGCAATGCCATCGAGGGTAAGCATTACCGCATCCTCAACAACACCGTTACAATCAAGGCGGGCGAGATGGTAGGAAATGTGAAGGTGCAGGGTATCTATGATAACATCGGCAAGACCGACTCGCTCGGCTTCACCCTGAAACTGGTGATTCCGGAGAAGTATAACTGGACAGATCTCTATAAGGACTATGCCCACGTGGTAATGCAGAAGTCTTGTCCTTTCGATATCCACAACTTCTCAGGCTGGTGCATGGTAACATCTACCTTCTACAGCAAGTATCTGAACAATGTAACCAACCGTCTGATCAAGACTGAGGTAGTGGAAGGCGAGGAGAATACCGTTCTGCTGAAGGATGTTTACTATAAGGGCTACAACCTGAAGTTGAAGTTCAGCACCAAGAACGTTCTTGAGCCAAAGGTAGAGATGGACGACCAGATAGCCGGTGAGACCGGCGAGGCGTTCGGTACCATCTATGGAGACGGCAAGTTGCGCATCAGCCAGCCTTCTCTCTATACCTCTTATTATAACACCTGCCAGAACTATGTATTGCAGTATGTCACCATGAGTGTTGACAACAAGGATGGTTCAACCTTCGGCAACGTAGGAACCTTCATCACCATGTATGAATGGATCAGCGATGCAGAGGCAGAGAAATTGAAAGAACAAGGATATTAATCGTAGAATAAAAAGAAAATGAAAACATTGATTTCAAAATATTGGCTCGTATTGATGGCGCTGGTATCAGTGACTCTGTTCACAGCTTGTTCCAGCGATGACGATGCCGTAACTCCTGTATTCCCACAGGTACAGCCTATCGCCGGTGAAGCTGGCGAAGTGAAAGAGTTTACTTTCGAAGCTAACGAGAACTGGAGCCTTTCTTCAGACAAAATCTGGTGTAAACTGGTGCAGGGCGAGAAAGCAGACGCCTTCGTACTCAATGGTACTGCAGGCAAGCAGACTATCAAGGTTAAGATTACTGATGATGATGCCAGCAATGATATGAGCGTGGCTCAGCTATTCCTGAATATGGGTGGTCAGAAGGTTGCCATCGCTGAGGTTACGCGTTCGGCTGCTGGCTATAAGTTGCAGGTATTCGATGCGGCTGGCAAAGATATCACCGAGACAGGTATCACCGTAGGTTACAAGAACCTCGCAGAACTGCCTGTATACAACAAGTTTACCGTAAAGTCAAACTACCGTTTTGCGGTTACTAATACTCCAGCGTGGGTAGACTTGGAAGGTGGTTTCATGGTAGGTACACCTAACAAGGATGCTGTAGGCGGAGTTTCCTTCAAGGAGAATCAGGGTGTAAGTGCTAAGTATGCCATCAAGGACGGTAACTACACCATCACCTTCACTTCTGAGGATGGCAAGGCTGCTAAAACCGTACCTGTTATCTTTGAGGGTATGCCTAAAGATATGATGGAAATTACTCATCCTAATGATGATAAACTTGTTTCGAAGTGGAATGTCTGGAACGTATCACTCGATGGTAAGGTGTTCACTCAGAATGGTTCTAAACTGAATGGCGGTGAGACCAACGATTTCACATTCCACAGCTTCGTTCCTTTCACCCTCAAGACCTTAGATGATGCTTATCAGCTTGTGGTCTTCGATAAAAAGAAAGATGGTCTGCGCGTGGATGAATCTGGCGCTGTGAAGTTGCAGGGCGAGAAGGGTAATGTAAAACTCACAATTGAGCCTTTGAACAGCGGAAGCCGTACATTCGTGGTTTATGCTTTGCCACAGGCCATATACAAGACTCTTGAGAACGGTCCAGATGATATGTTGGAGAACAACTACACAAACGTGAAAAGTGATTACGACAACTGCTTCTTGATGGAAGTTGTACAGAAGGAGAATAGCTCTTCAGCAGATGATCAGTCTTCTGCACCAACAATCAAGGAGAATAACTGGCTCGACGTAGAGTGTACAAAGGATGTAAACGGCATGTACAAGGAGGTGGCTTCAAGTTTCCTCAATTATAATGGTGATGAAATCTACATCGCTTCGGCAGAAGTAGGTTCTTCGCTTACTGTAAATCCTAACATCAAGAATTGGGATCCTACTACTATGATGGAAACGGGTTATCTCTATATGATAGGCAGCGATGGTAAGGAAATCGTTCCAGAGCCAAACATGGATGAGAATAATAACTGGGTATTCTCTTTCCTACTCCCAGAGACAGCTCCGGTGTTCATGGCTTTCCAGGACAATGGCAAGGTGGTGAAGGTTCTCGTAGTAGAGCCTACCTATAATAAAAGTAAGAAACATACTTCTATCAGAAAAATTAGAAAGTAATGAACAGAATGAAAATATTTTCAAAGGCACTCTTGTTGCTCTTGGTCTCTCTCCTGACCTTTGCAGCAACAAGTTGCTCGGATGATGAGACCGGAGGCTGGGACGGCACATACGGATATGTGCAGTTCAAGCTCAGCAAGAAGGTTTCTTCAAGAGCTACCCGTGCTGCTGCCCTTGACAAACTTGAGAAACTGGATGATGCCAAGAAAATCAAGGTGGTCATGGAGCACAACGGTACAACTGTGTCTCAGACACTGGTGCTCAATTCTTATAATTCAGAGAATGCTGAGTATGGTCTGAGAAGTGAAAAACTGCAACTCGCTTCGGGTACTTACACCGTCATCGGTTTCTATCTCTATGATGCTGTAGACGAGGAGTTGCTGGCTTCTTCTGCCGGCGAAACATTCACTGTAGTAGGTGGCGGTCTGGAAGTACAGAACCTCATGGTGGAGACTGTGGAGCGTGGTAAGGTGAAGTTCAATCTCGTGAAGGAGTGGGAGAAAACCCGTGCCGGTGGTACTGAGTATCTCTTCTCTAACATCCGTCTCGTTGACGTCAGCGTAACCAACCTCTTTACCCGTGAGACCTATACCTTCCCTGAACTGAAGGTGAAATATAAGGAGTCTAGCGTAGAGCATCAGAATCCTGACAATGAGAACGATAAGTATATGGATACAGGTACAGCTTACTGCGATTCTACCGTATGGCTGCCTGCCGGTACTTATCAGGTTACCTCATATACCACCTACGGCAAGACTGGTGCGGTGAAGACCAAGTATGAGACCCAGCCTGTAAAGGGTGAGGCTTTCATTATAGAGGACAATCAACTCAATGATAAAGCGCAGGTGCCTATCCTCCTTTCCAAGACCAAGGAGTATATCAAGGACTATGAGGCTTTGAAGGCTATCTGGGAATCTCTCCAGGGTAAGGAGTGGAGCTTCTATGGCGATGCTACCTTCAAGGGAGCTAACTGGAACTTCAACAAGGAACTCGATATGTGGGGTGAACAGCCGGGCGTAACACTCAACAGCAACGGCCGTGTCATCGGTCTCATCATCGCCGGTTTCGGTGCAAAGGGAATCGTACCTGATGCCATCGGACAGCTGACAGAACTCCAGGTGCTCAACCTCGGTTCTCACGATGAGAAGATTGGTGCCAACATCTTCAATGAGTATGATGCAAACAGTCTGACTGCTGCAAAGAAGAGCAGCATGCGTCACGACTATGAGAACAAGTTCCTGAAGTATGACCCACGTGCCAACATGTCGGATATGATTGTAGAAAGCTACAACTCTGATCCTAAGGTGGCACCGAAGAACAGAATCAAGAAGGACAGCCGCATCAACCTGAAGGATGCGCAGATCGGTACATTGACCAACAAGATTACAGGTGTATCTAAGGCCATCTATCGCCTGACCAAGTTGCAGCAGTTCTACATCGGTAACTCTTCTATCACAGCCGATGAGGTTTGTGCGAAGTTCTACAATGCTGATGATCCTGTTTATGGTAAGTTTGCGAAGGAGTTTAAGGATGAGGATTGGGACAAGATGGAAAACCTGACCGATATCGAACTTTACAACTGTCCGAAGATCAGTCGCATTCCAGACTTCTACTATAATCTCCCTAAATTGCAGGCGATGAATCTGGCACGATGCAAGGGTATCTCAGCCAACCAGTTGAGAAACGACTGGACTCGCTTAGCTGAGGGGAAGACCGGTAAGACGCTCCAGATTCTCTATATGAGCTACAACAACCTGGAGGAGTTCCCTGAGTCATCTGCCTTGAGCAAGATGGTGAACCTCGGTCTGCTCGACCTGGCTTACAACAACATCAAGAAGTTGCATCCGTTCGGTTCTGAGGTAGCGCTTTCTTCACTCTATCTGAACAACAACCAGATTGAGGAGGTTCCTGCTAATCTCTGTGCCTTTACAGATGATGTGGAGAGTCTGACCTTCGCTCATAACAAACTGAAGCAGATTCCGAATATCTTCGATGCAAGTTCGGTTCGCGAGATGGGTTCTGTAGACTTCTCTTACAACGAGATTACAGGTGTAGATAAGAGTCATGGTACCTACAAGGGTATCAATGCAGCAACCGTTACTCTGTCGAACAACAAGATAGAGAAGTTCCCTTCAGAGCTGTTTACTGCCGGTTCGCCAATCACAACCATCGATTTGAGCGGCAACCAGATGCGCACCATCCCTAAGGGTTCCATCAAGGGCAAGAAGGCTTATCTGCTGCAGGTCATCGACCTCCGATTCAACAAGTTGACATCCCTCTCTGATGACTTCCGCTCAACCACATTGCCATACATTACCAATATGGACTTGAGCTACAACTGCTTCACCGAGGTGCCAACCCAGCCATTGAACAGTGCCGTGCTCCGTGCCTTTGCCATCAACCACCAGCGTGATGAGAATACCGACCAGCGTTGCCTGCGTACATGGCCTACAGGAATCACAACCTGTCCGAGCCTGATCCAGTTCCAGATTGGTTCCAACGATATCCGTAAGGTAGAAGAGACACTGACCTCTCACCTCTATATCCTGAATATCGCAGACAACCCTAACATCTCTATCGATGTAACCAGCGTCTGCCCATACATCAAGGCAGGTATGTATAAGCTGTTCTACGACAAGAATCAGGACATCCGCGGTTGCGATGCTTTGGATCTCGAAAATTAAACGAATAGAAAGTAAGATAATATGAAATATATTAATAAACTTACATGGCTCCTCGTTCTGGGTGCAGGTCTGATGACTGCATCCTGCAGCGATAGCGATGATGTAGATATCCCAGGCGGACTCGCCATCGACAAGGAGCAGATTGAAATAGCAGCTGAGGGCGGTAGCGAACAGCTTGCCATTGCTGCCTCACAGAATTGGGTGGCTAACGTGGATGAGCCTTGGCTGATGCTCACTCCTGCCAATGGCGTGGGTTCTACTACTGCAACTGTGGTAGTTGACTCTACTCTGATGAACGGACGCCGTACTACCGATATCGCCTTTATCGGCGATAACGGTCAGCGCCGCACCGTTACCGTAAAACAGTTTGGTTATGGTAAGCAGATTGACATCAAGGAACCAACTGTAGAAATCGAAAATTCAGAATCATACGATAAGCGTGCTTTCGAGAGTTTGATTTCTGCCAACGTGGAATGCAAAATCGGTAAGATAGAGTATTCTTTCGAAGGTGACATGACTGATGCCGAGAAGGCAGAAAACAAGAGCGAGCGTGAAGGTTGGCTTCTGAATAGCAAGGATGAGGATAAACTGACAGGTACCAATCTCGGAATCGTACTTGATAGAAAGGCGCGTCCTCGCAGCGTGAAGTTCAAGTTCCGCTGGGCGATGAACGTGGTTCCTGCCGTTCGTGTGGCTAAGGTTCATCTCGTGCCAGTCAAGGCTGAAGACCAGCTGGTAGATGCAGATGGCAAACCTATAGATGATGTCATCCTGACCGTTCGTCAGAAGGCAGCACCAAAGATTGAGGACAACCGTGCCGGTGACTCTCTCTCTGTCATCATGATCAACCAGAAACTGGGTAGCATTGCTACCTTCGATTCCAGCGATAACATGCGAAACTGGAGCGGCGTAACGCTCTGGGAAGCTACTGATGATTTCGTGAAAGCTCATCCTGAGGCTTTAGGACGTGTACGTTCTGTCAAGTTCAGCATGTTCAACCTCAAGAGTGGCGAAACTCTTCCTAAGGAAGTGGGCAACCTCAAGTTCCTGGAGTCATTCTCTGTTGCCGCCAACGAGAACAACCAGATTCGTGAGGTGAACCTCGGTGATGAAATCTGCTCGCTGAAGTATCTGAAGAATCTTACCGTTCAGGCTTACGGTCTGACTCAGTTGCCTGCTGGCTTTGCTAAATTGGGTAGTAGCCTTGAAACGCTCAATCTGGTAAGTAACAACTTCAACAAGTTGTCGGATATCACCAATATCGTCAACGAGAAGAACTTCCCTAAGTTGCGTAACCTCATTCTCTATGCACAGCGCCGTACGGATGTTGTCACCAACATCGCTTCGCTGGGCGAAAAGAATGCAGCAGGCGTCTATGTTTATAATAACTATCCTATCGGACTGTATGGAAAGGTCAGCAAAGGTACCAGCGATCGTCAGGCTCTTCTGAAGCTCCTTACATGGGAAAAACTGAATTCCCTGGAGTTGTCTTACTGCTTCCTGGAGGGTGAACTTCCTACCGATGATGAGATGACTGAGGCATTGGAGGCTGCCGGCAAGGCTACCCGCTACAGCAGGGCAGACTTCTCTACCAATAAGGCTGATTATCTCGACAAACTGGTAGGTGATACCTGTAAATGGTTGCTCTCTGGCTGGGATAATCCAGTAACTTGCAAACACAAGGATGGTTCTGTTGTTTATGAGGATGTTTATCCTCTTCAGGTGCCACGTGTATTGCCTAACTGCCGTCAGTTGTCGCTCAACCTTAACTTCCTGACAGGTGCGGTGCCAAAGTGGATTCTTTATCATCCACATCTGGTAGAATGGACTCCTTCTATCATGATCTTCAACCAGCAGCCTAAGGGTAAGAACAGCGATGGCGCTGCCGTTGGTTTCTCTAATATGACAGAAGACAGCTACAGCTACGACTACTATTACGGAACCAGCGACCCAGGCAACAAGTGGGAGGTTTCGGGTGTAGCTTATCCGCTCTACTACCGCAAATACGTGGCAGCAGGCGATATTAATGAAGCTGCGCTGATGGCTAAGTACAGGAGAACTAAGAAAAAGTAAGATAAACATAAAAACAATATAGAAGCAAACAATGAAGAAAAAGTTTTTCTATATAGCAATGGTCGCATTGGCATTGACGGGCTGTTCTGACAGCCTGTCAACCATCGGCTCTTCTGACGGCAATTCAGAAATCACCATCCCTGCAGATGCTGAGGCGGGTGAACTGCTGATTAAGTTCAGTCCGGAAATGAGCGATATCCTCGACCAGGTACAACTGAGCAAGACTCGCTCCGGAAAGGCTACCCGTTCGGGTATTCCTTCTACCGACGAGGTGCTCGACATCCTGGGAAGCTACAGCTTCGAGCGTGTGTTCCCGGTAGATGCAAATACTGAGGCAAGAACCCGCGAGGCGGGACTCCACCTCTGGTATACGGTGAAGTTTAATAAGGGAACCGACCTGAAGGCGGCTGCCGAGCGCCTGAAGCAGTTGGGCGAAATCTCAAAGGTTCAGACCAACGGTCGCATCAAGCGTGCTTACAATACCGACAGCAAGCGCATCTATCTCAGCGATAAGGCACTTCAGCAGAAGTCTACCCGCGCAGCAGCAGCCGAGGGCGAGCCAAACGACCCAGGCTTTGCCAGCCAGTGGCATTACCGTAACCTGGGTGAGGGCCACTATGACTTTGAGAAGCTCAACAATAATCAGGTGGGTGCTAAGGCAGGATGTGACGTGAATGCACTTGAGGCATGGAAGACCTGCACAGGTGATCCATCTATCATTGTGGCTATTCTCGACGAAGGCGTGATGTACACCCATCCTGATCTGGCAGCCAACATGTGGTGCAACCCGGGCGAAAGTGTTCAGGGTGCCAAGACCGATGGTGATGGCAACGGATACGAAGGTGACCTTCACGGTTATAACTTCGTAACCGAGAGCGGCGATATTACCTGGACTGATGCCAACGATTCTGGTCACGGTACTCACGTAGCTGGTACCATTGCAGCCGTAAATAATAATGATGAAGGTGTTTGCGGTGTAGCCGGTGGTGACGGAACTCCTAACTCTGGTGTCAAGATTATGTCTTGCCAGGTATTCTCCGGTCAGAACAGTGTAACCTTGGCAGGCGAGGCGAGAGCCATCAAGTATGCTGCCGATAATGGTGCAGTCATCCTGCAGTGCAGTTGGGGTTACAACTCTTCAGAGTCTAGTATCATCAATGGTTATACTCCGGGTCCTGCTACCGAGAAGGAATGGGCTGAGACCTATCCGCTGGAGAAGGAAGCTCTGGATTACTTCATCAACAATGCCGGTTCACCTAATGGTGTCATCGACGGCGGTATTCCAGTCTTCGCAGCCGGTAACGAGTATGCTGGCAATCCTGCTTTCCCAGGTGCTTACTCTAAGTGCGTATGTGTATCTTCAGTAGCTGCCGACTTTACTCCAGCCTGCTACACCGATTTCGGTTCGCTTGTAACCCTGAGCGCTCCTGGTGGCGACTTGGAATATTACAGCAAGATTGGCGAGCAGGAAGATGAATACTGGGCAGAGACGACAACCGAGCAGAAAGGTGCTGTGCTCTCTACTTTGATACAGAACGGCAAGCCTGCCTATGGCTATATGGAGGGAACCTCTATGGCTTGTCCTCATGTTTCGGGTGTGGCTGCCTTGGGTCTCGCTTATGCTGCCAAGACGAACCGTCATTATCGTGCTGCCGACTTCGTAGCCCTGATGAAGAAATCTGTAAAGGAACTGGATAGTCATTATCAGAATGGTGCAACCAAGACCTACTACATGAACCATACTACCGTAGGTGCTTCGCCTGAGATCGTACAGCTCTCTAAGTACATCGGCAAGATGGGTGCTGGTCTGATTGATGCAGCTCAGCTCTTGAATAACATCAAGAACAAGGAACTCAGTTCTGATATGAAGTTGCCTAACGTGTATGTGGGCATCGAGAAGACTGTTTCTCTCAACCTCGCTGCATATTTCGCTGGTCAGACAGAGGGATACTCTTGCTCAGTAGTGAATGGCAGCGTAGCTTCTGCTTCGGTAGATGGCAAAACGCTCATCGTGAAGGGACTCGCTGCCGGAAGTACATCGCTCACCGTAACAGCTGCCGATGGTACCAGCCAGACTGTAGTTGTGACCGTTAGAAAGAGTGCCGGTAACAATGGTTGGATGTAATTGGATGTAATATGAAGATATTTGCTTTCCTATCGCTTTTCTTCCTGGCTTTGCCTGTTACGGTGAATGCGCAGGAGGAACTGCTGAAGTTTGAGCATCCGCTTATCGATGCAGGTACGATGACCGAGGACGATGCGCCTCGCACCTTCACCTTCGTAGGTAAGAATGTGAGCAAGAAGATACTGCACATCACACAGGTGAGAACCACCTGTGGATGTACCAGTTCTTATGTCAGGGGCGATGTGATGAAGCCTGGCGATACCTGTCAGGTGCAGATCACCTTCACGCCTAACCGCTATCCGGGCACCATCAATACGGGTGCTTATCTCTATCTGAAAGAGGTAGAGGGACAGCCTGCCGTTAAGCTTGCCTTAACGGGCAAGGTGCTGCCGGGTGCTGACCAGTGGGCGCGCTATCCGCACAAGATGGGCGCACTCAGACTGAAACAGGCGAAGGCAAGTATCACAGAGGTAAGGCCGGGCACAGAGCCTGAGGCACGCATCCTCTGCGGAAACAGCGGTGACAAGCCGCTCCGTATATCCAGCCTCCTTCTTCCTCCTTATGCCCGTCTTACGACAGAGCCTGAGGTGATAGAACCGGGTGATGAGGCTGACCTCGTCATCACCATCATAGCCGATAAGATTCCGGCTACGATGCCCGAATCCTTCACCTTCCCTGTTATTCTGGAGGGCTTGGATGCCCGTCCGTCTGACAGAACGATACAGGTCGTTGTAAAGGTAAAAAGGTAAAAAAGGAAAAAAGTAAAAAAGAAAAAATACCAAGACAATGAAATATTTGAAAAAACTCTTCACCCTCCTGGTGATTGCTTTGTTTGCCTGCGGCTTTGCAGCCTGCAGCAGCGATGATGATGAACCGGAGGAGCCTTCTCTGGAAGTTACTGCTGCCAATCTTCATGGCACATGGAAGTTGGCTGAGTGGAACGGTGAACCTCTTGCTGAGGGCACATACTGCTACATCGTTTTCAACCGCAAGGACCAGACTTTCGAGATGTATCAGAAGTTTGACAGTATGTATGGTCGCCATATCACCGGTTCGTTCGCTATCGAGAACGATCCATACCAGGGTTACATCATCAGCGGAAGCTATGATAACGGTAAGGGCGACTGGAACCAGAGTTATCTCGTAACCCGCCTCCTGGCATCGGGTTCCATGATATGGACCGCCAAGAACGATGTTACCGACATCTGCCGCTACAAGCGTTGCAATGAGGTTCCTGCTAAGATACTCAAGGATTGTAAAGATCTCACTGAAGAATAAAAAAAAAGAGCGAATTATCTGCAAATTCTGCGGATTATTCGCTCTTTTTTTGTATCTTTGCCCTCAAACTTATCATCGGGTTCAAAGTTTAAGGATATGATATTAACGATTACAGGTTCAGACAGCACCGGAGGCTCTGGTGTGCAGGCGGACATCAGGACGATTTCCGAGTTGGGCGGTTATGCTGTTTCGGCAATAACCAGCATCACTGTGCAGAATACGCTCGGTATTCAGGAGTTCTTCGATATTCCTGCCGAGATTGTTTCGGGGCAGATAGAGGCTATCATGAACGATATGCAGCCTGATATTGTGAAGATTGGTATGATACGCAGGGTGGAAACGCTGAATGTGGTCATCGATGCACTGACCAAGTACCGTCCTGCCCATATCATCTATGCCCCTGCCATCTGGTCGAGCCAGGGCGATGCGCTGATGACGGAAGATGTGGTGAGCCAGATTAAATATCGCCTGCTGCCGCTCTGTTCTGTCGTCGTGTCACGCAAGAAGGAGAGCGACATCATTCTTCAGAATTCCAAACTGCTGAGCCTTGCCGAGAAGCAGGGACTCCGGATCTATCGCCTCGACAATGCCAATTCGCATGGTCTCATCAACCGTTTCTCTTCAGCTCTTGCCGTTTATCTGAATCAGGGCAAGAAGATGGAGGAGGCGTTGGCGATGGCGCAGGATTTCATCAATGTAGAACTCGTGCGCCAGAGCAATCTGCAGGGCAGGAGTTCCGAGCTCTACAACCAGTTTATCTCGCAGGTGAATAACTTCTGCCGCACTTACAGCGATGTTCATTTCTATGCCGACCAGCTGAATGTGAGTGGCCGTTATCTGGCTCAGGTTACCCGCCGCATCTCCGGCAAGACACCGAAGGCTATCATCGATGAATACATCGTGAAGGAGATAGAGCGTGAGCTTTCTACCACCACGCATACGGTGCAGGAAATAGCCAACACCTTCGGTTTCTCATCCCAGGCTCATCTCACCAAGTTCTTCAAGAAGATGAGAGGGGTAACGCCTTCTGCTTTCAGGCAGAAAGGATAAGTTAGTTTATAGTTGAAAGTTTATAGTTTATAGCAATCTTGCTAACGGCTACGCCCTATCAACTATTAACTTTTTCATTGGGGGGTTAACAGGGTTAACAGTTAACAGCTGTTTTTTGCATGGTCCCCCTCCTTTTTACCTATATAATAATAAATATATATATACTTATTTTTATGTGTGAGTAGGGGGAAGTATGCATTTTTGGGGTGTTAACTGTTAACTCTGTTAACCCCCGGCTGTTTTTCTTACCCATTTTGTGCTCCTGCTTAAGATAGCTAAGTGCCTTATATTAAGATAGCTAAGTGTCTTATATGAAGACAGATAAGTGTCATCAATGATGACCGCCACGAGGCTTAAATGATGCCTCGTGAGGGCGATAATCTGCTATCATGCAGGCTGTTTTTATTACATCCCGATGCATTTTTTAGTGCATCCCGATGCAAAAAACGGTGAGTTTCTAGCCGAAAAGTTATGACTTTCGCATCAAAAAACTATGAGTTAGTTTTCTTAACATAAAGCTCTAAAGCAGCCAAAGGAGAACAAGAGAGGTTGGAACGTAAACAGTTGGGAATGAGTAGATTTGCACAAAGTTGCCA
>ERZ791731.435-NODE-435-length-24018-cov-1.81797_pt1 | contig 24018 bp, 40 predicted proteins | sample MGYA00509954_ERZ791731 | MGnify/ENA primary metagenome ERZ791731 (study PRJEB30046, sample SAMN00715134) | human gut metagenome | study: EMG produced TPA metagenomics assembly of the A metagenome-wide association study of gut microbiota in type 2...
GCCGAAACCGGAGTCGGCACCGTTATTGCTTAGTATATCTACCAAATAAAAATATGGAGCATATCTATATTGATTAAAATCCTTAAAATTAATCTCAAATCCCATAAATTTATTCCATGCTCTAGCAATTGTTCTTAATTTAATGAAAGCATCAACACACTCATCTCCAGTTTCTGGAGCAGCTTCTTCATTTAAATACTTAAGAGCTGCAGAATAGGACTTAATATCATAAACATTCTCAAACTTATCAGGAATGTCTGAAAGATATTCATTCAATAGGCTTCTATACTCTGTTACTTCTATTTTTCTTACTAAAGTAAGTTTTTCAGATCCATAAGAACCGGATGCTGAGAATTTTCCAATGTAATATTTAGCTCCTTTCGGGATAACACATTCATATAAAACTGTACTTCTTTCACTATATAAAAGTGCTCCAAGAATAGTTGAAAATGAATGAATTACTCCTCCATTAATCTCCCATTCCTTATTACATTTTACAATATCAAGCCTTCCTCTAGCCACTAACTCTTTTGTTGGATCCACCTCAAATTCTTGATATTTAGTAACAAGTTTTCCACTTTTTATTTTAAATAACTTATAGCAAGTAATGTCACTTTCAGCTATATGATGATTTTTATCTAATACTGTTAAACACATAGTATTTCTTCTTTATAAATTAATTCTCTTGATGCAAAACTTTTATTAAAAATAGGCTCTCCATTAACTATGGATTTTGCTGTACCTTCATAATATGTAGTACTAATGGGAATAATACATTTAAATATTCTATATTCAGATTTGTCATTTATTTTAGATAAAATATGTTCAACATCTTTTAAGTTTGTAAAAGTATGTAAAAATCCATTATGAATATTATATCCTAATTCTTGTCTTATATTAGGATAAATTCTATATTCAGAATCCTCCTTTTGTACAAATCCTATAACTTTTCTAGAAGAAGCTATAGGAAAGTGCCGCAGGGGAGATACATAAACATCTGCATCTTCCCAATATTTAACTAATTTATAACAGACTATATCTTCCTCTGCTATCTTAGGTTCTCTTGATTGTACTATTAAACACATGTTTTTAATTTTAATTATCTAAATCTACTTCTCCAGCGTGTTGTGCTAACATATCAGCTAGATTATTTAATTTAGAATCTTCATGACCTTTAACCCATTCTAATTCTATATTATAATCAGGTAATAATTCAGCAACTTTCTTCCACAAATCTGGGTTTTTCTTATCCTTGAAATCTTCTTTTATCCATTTATCCAACCATCCTTTAGTTAGAGGATTTAAGACATACTCTGAATCAGATATTATCTTTACTTTAGATCCCTTTGGAATGTTTTCCAATGCGGAAATAAATCCAGATAATTCCATTCTATTGTTAGTAGTATTTTTAACTCCTTTGAAGATAGTTTTTATTACTTCCTCATTGTTGTTACATATCACTACGCTATATCCTCCCTGCTTTCTAGATGATTTATAAGATCCATCTGTATAAATTATATAGTCATACATTATATCTCACTCATAAATTTAATACAAATACTTCCGTAACTGGGATATTTCCAATATGCTCCTATATAATAGAGGGTTCCTCTCGGTATAATACATTCATATACTTTGAACTCAGAAGTAGAAATAGACATGAGAAATTTTAGTTCTCCATAAGCATCATCTAAATTTTTAAAGGTATGAATCACTCCTTTACTTACCTTCTTTACCCTTTCATCAAATTCTGTATACTCTCTAATTTCTCCTTCAGCTCTCATAATTTTGCTCTCCACATCAACTGGAACCCTTCTGTAAGGAGTAATAAATCCTTTTTTAGTTTTTTCAAGAATTTTATAGCATATTATATCTTCTGTGGACTCTTTTATTTTACCACATCTGCCCATCACTAGACACATTTTATTAATTTTATTTGTTTACTACCATAACATTTACAATTGTTAAATAGCCCTTCACAATATAATGTTCCTTTTGGAATAACACATTCATAGACAACAGTATTTGTGAAATCTAAACTACTAAACAAAATTGCTAAATGTGTAGCTCCTAAACTAGCAAAAGAATGAATCACTCCCTCTTCTAGATAGTAGCCTTTTCCTGAACGTTTAATATTAGGAAGACCTTTAGCTTTTAAATACCTTCCTTCTACTGGAAATCCTCTATAAGCTGTATAAAGACCATTAGAAGAGATCTTTAATAACTTATAACAAATTATATCTTCCTTGGCCACCTCAAATAGAGTAGAATTCTTTTTATATTTAGACAATATTAAACACATTTTTCTATAAATTTAATTTTCTTTGAAGCGTAAGAAGGAGATAATTTCAAATCTGGAAAGACTCCTTTATAGAATTTTGTTCCTTCGGGAATAACACATTTCCAAATTTCTAGCTTTAAATATTTCACCTCATTCATATCCATTGTAACTCTAAAGGTTTTTAAAGCTCTCACGGTATCCATCAAATCCTCAAATGTGTGAACGAATCCTATTGAAATTTCTCCTAATGATTGCTCTAAATAATCTTCACTTCCTTCTGCCTCAAAATCCTTAGTAACATCTACTAAAACTTCTCGAAGAGGTGTAAATCTTACTATTTCTCCAGAATCAGATAAGGTTATTGCTAGTATTTTATAACAGATTATGTCTTCCTCTGCTGTTTTTCTTAAATCTCCTTTTTTAATTTCCAAACACATTTTATAATCTTAGCTTTTTTGGTTCCAAAACAAATAGTATCTCCAGGGTACATATAAGTCCCTTTATAATAATAACTTCCTTTAGGAATAATGCATTCAAATAACTTCAAACGACAAGGTTCCAACTCAGAGTACATAAGAGCTCCTATTAAACAACCCTCAGCATCAGAATATTTAGGAAAACATTCTAATATTCCTTCAATATTAAATACTCCCTTTAGGAATCTTACTGGAATGAATTCTATATCATCTTTAATATTGACTATCTCATCTTCTTGTATGATCTCTTGTGGATAAATAGTCTTCTTATCATAGAAGATATTATAACATATAATATCATGATCAGCTTTGATACTATGTCTAGAAGTTAAATACATCTATAAAATTTTTAATGATTCATTATACTTCTCAGTCTCTTTCCAAGTTGGAAGTGTCATGCCTAGCTTTTCATTAAGATATTTAATATTTTCATCATTTAAATATGGCAACCCTACTAAAATTCCTAATATCAACCTATTGTCATCTTTAGATAAATCCTCAACCTTAAGATCCCCATATTTAAACATTGATGATAAAGCTCTCCTTATTCTATACCTGTATTGAATAAACTCAGCTTGGTTGAGAGGAATTTTCGTTAATATTACTGCTTTTCTTCTCTTGTCCATCTATGAATTCATTTAATAAGTCTCTTAATTCAATTGCTTTATTCTTATGAAGAATAACTTCATCAAACTGTGATCCGAATCTATTCTCCATTTTGAATAAATATTTAAATGCTATGCCTAGTCTACGAAAGAATCCATAAGTTCTTTTAAGGTAAGGAGCTAGAAATAATTCATCATCTTCTTTATAGAACATTACACTGAACATATGATCTAATGACCCACATTACATACAAACATTCTTTGAATTACCCTATTATTTTCCTGTATTCTATTTTTCTGCATTTCATTTTTCTCTTAAATATAATACAATCAGAAGCATACTCCTCACCATCAGTGCTCACAAAATATTCTGTGCCTTTTGGAATTATACATTCGAATATTCTGAGGCCTCCAATGAGATCTTTAGGAATTCTAGAGCCGTCTAAACCTGTATAAGTATGAATAAAGCCTCTTCCTACATCACAGGTTCCTGGTTTAAAGTAATTTTTAAGAATTGATTTTTCTCCTTTTGCCTTAAATAATCCCTTTGGTCTAACTTTTGTATCACACCAAGGAGTTAAATAACCCTTTCCGAAGAGTGCTTTTATACTACTAACTTTTATTAATACCTTATAGCACACTATATCTTCTTGTGCTATTTTAGGAATATCAGTATCAGATAACAAACACATTATTTCATTGAATTAAATTTTTCACTAAACTCTCTTACAATCTTAATCATATCATTAGTTAAATAACCTAAAAGATAAGTAAGATTTTGAACACTAAACCCAGTTTCGGCTAAAGCTCCAGTCATAGCTCCAATAGTATCAGTATCTCCACCTAATCTAATAGCGCTCTTGATACAATTAAGAACCACATCACCTCCCATGCTTCCACCATGTATATAAGATGAATATGCTTGTTTAACAGATTTAACACTACAATCAAACCCAGTAGGATTATTTAAATAGAATTCATAATTATTTGTCATTCCTTGTACTGGAATATGGTGAAGTAATCTATATAAATATCCTACATACTCAATCGCAGCTAAGAAACTCTCTGGACAATTATGAGTGTATTGACAAGATAAAATAGCTAATCTTTTACAATCCTCCTCAGTTCCGGGAAAGTATGCTATAGGACTAATTCTCATTAAACATCCATTTCCCCATGAATGATTAATTACTTTACAATCTCCCTCATGCAACCACTTGAAGAAATTTTTGCCCCATATAGATTCACCTATAAATTTTCTTCCCCATTTCATGTAATATTTCTCAAATTCCTCAGAATCATCAAGCATACATTCCATAGTTGCAATAGTTAATATAGAATCATCTGTAAAATCTTGTTCATCAGTAAGATCTACATCTGGATTATATATTGCATTTCTTTCATAAGGAGATCCCAGAATATCACCTGCAATTGCTCCAATAACTAATTCACCTTTCATTCTTTATCTATTATTTGAAATTTATTATTCTTAAATACGTAATCCTTACCTCTTAATATAGCAATTATAAAACCCAAAACAAGACCCATCATAAAACCAAGGGAGATGCTATATATTATTGAAGATATTATAAGAGTTATATCCATGTCTCTAGGATTAATCGGAGACTTATACCCTACCACATCTACCATTAAACATACTACAATTAATGTTAGTATAATACAAATTACAGTTTTAAATATCTTCATTGTTCAATATTTTATTTATAACCAGTCCTAGTATTTCACATGCTTGTCCTAACCCAGCCTTATCATCAAGGAATATATCATAAAATACTTTACCATCTAATCCTTTAAACTCTTCATAAGCATGTTCGTTAACATAATCTGGCTCAATTCCTAAATTCTTACATGTCTCAATTGCTCTTCTAAGATTCCTTCCATCTCCTCTATTACTAGATCTACAAGTGTATAAAATTAATTTACAATTAATATATTCTTTGCACAATGATAATAGTCTTAAAGGAAGTTGGCATTCATAATCAGGCTCAGAAGATATTAAAGTATCATCAAAGTCAAAGGCTATGATTAAATATCCTCTTTCCTTATAAGTCTTTAATAACTTCTCCACACAAACATCTGTATAACAATATTCATCAAAATTTATTCTCCCCATCCTTCAAACTTTTTAGTTACCTGATGATTATTTACTAATAAAAATCTTCTGAGAGATTCATAAAATTCTTCTTCATCTACACAATATTGGTTTATATCCTTACTTCCAATATCATATTTTATTATAGAAGTTTCAAAGAAATTTTCATGCATGGAAAAATCTTTAGAATAGTCATTATATCCTAACTCTAGTACCTTAAAAGAGCTTCCAATTTTAGCGAAGACTATATTTCCATTCTTATATCTTAATATTAAATATTTAGATACAAATTCTGGATATTTAAGTTCATCTAACATTGAATTAACCTCTTTAAGTTCTTCAGAAATTCCTTTTATTTCCTTTTGTAATTTATTGAACTTCTCAATAAGATTTCTTTTAGAATTTTCCAAATATTCTCTCCTCTCAGGATTGTCAGTTTTTTGAGAAATCCCAGAAATTGATTCTTCTTTCATCTATTCTAAATTTATTTAATTCACACTCTCTTACCTCTTTATCCAATTCCAAGACAACCTTATCACAGAATGTTTGATACTCTTCATCATCAGGAAGAATATAAGAATCATCTACAGTAGGTAACTCTTCTATAAATAACCCATTTACATTCTTCCTAGATTTATTTAACATTTTGCCGATATTATTTATATCAACTTTAAGAGGATCCAATACATCTCTCTTATACTCTCTATAATCCTTGCAACTTAAATACTTATCCATATAAAAAGAATAAAACCCTAGCTAATGGCAATCCATCAACAAGGGTTAGTTATCTAATACTTTTTTAAATTCATTTAACATAGAGTGATCCTTATCAATTACTCCATTGTAATAAATATATCCACTATATCCTAACCCTATCTTATTCATTACATCCTTCTTCTCTACGTTATAATAATACTCATGCTCTTGATTTTTCCTAATTATATACACAGTATATTTATTATTTAATAATTTATATATATAAATTATATCATGTAAAATAGATTTTAGTCTTCTTAGCGCAACATGTCTAGAACTTTCTAAATACATCCAACCTTGAATATCTTTCTCAGAAGGTTGATATAGCACTCTATAATGATAACTAGGATTAAATAAATCTTGAGCATACTGATCTCCTTTTCTTAATCTCCCATAAATAGTGATTAATTTGGAATGTACTTTATCCTTAACTAATTTCTTTGTATATGGGAGTTTCGTTATTAATGTCACAACTATACCAATTATAACTACCATAACATACCAGTTAATAAAAGTACTCCAATTATGAGAGTGAAGACACTTGTAATCACCTTCTCTGTTGTATTACTTTTGTTCATAATTATCTAATTTAAATTTGTACTAAATGAGGATTCGAACCTCTTTTAACCAATTATTTAGTAAGAAATTTTTCTGTTAAAGGACACTCTCCGTTTAAAGAAACTTCTTTAGTATCTACAAATGTTGGATCTTCATCCATATAACTTTCTGGATAATAATCTAAAGAAAGACCTACATTTACATGCTTTTCATTGTTATCTAGCTCTATAAATTGTAGTTCTTTAAATCTTAATCCATATATTTCTTTAAGAATTCTCATTGCTGCTTTAACTGGAGTTTCATCTGGAAGTAATTCTCCCTTAGGAACACAAGTTGAATATTGTCTAAACAATAAAGAATTCTTAGCCTTTACAAAAACTAATACTTGTTTCATTTATATTTAAATAAAAAGAGGAGTTAGTTTCCTAACTCCTCTAAAAATTTACTTTACCTCTTCGAAAGCAGAAGATTTAACATCTCCCTCCCCATTCTCACTCTCATTCTTCTTATCCAAAGCACTCTCTAATGCTTTCACAGCTTTTCCAATTACTGGCATTTCGGATAACACACTAGTTGCAGGTGCAACTGTATTAACAATATCTTTCATGAACTTCCCAGCACCTTTACCATCACCAGTATCAAAGATATTGATATTTCCAAGGTTCATCTTCTCAAATGCTTTAACCTGCTCACCAGCAATTTCCTTATATTGAGTAACCATCTTGTAATGAATTGCTAAGGTTTCATTTCCTTTAGCTGCTTCCATGGTTGCTTTAAATCCTTCAGCCTCAGCTAATGCAGATTTTCTCTTACCCTCAGCCTCAGCTTCAAGTTTAGCCTGAATACCTGCTGCTTCTGCTTCTTGCTTTAATCTAATTGCAGCTGCTTCTGCTTCTGCTTTGAGTTTAATAGCCTCAGCTTCAGCTTTAGCTTTACCAGTTACCTCATTCTGATAAGCCTCCGCATTAAGGCGAGCTTTCTCCTTCTCAATTTCTGCAGGAACAATTTTTTCAGCTTTTAACTGAGTTTCGACCTTTTGTGCTCTAGCTTCCTCTACAGCTTTTTGTTGGAGCTCTTGTCTTTCTTTAACCTTAGCATCTGCAATTACTTGAGCCTCTCTAGCTTTTCTCTCAGCTTCTGCTTCAGTTACTTTCAATTCTCCTTCAGAGGTTGCAACAGCTTTCATTGCTTCATTCTTTCCAACCATTGCATTCTTCTCAGCTTCTGCTTTTCTAATTTCCATTTCAGAGTTAGATTGGGCAATCCTAATTTCCTTAGAGTTATCAAACTCTACTTGTTTAGATTCCCTTTCTGCATCTGATTTAGCAATTTCTACAGCTGCATTATTCTTAGATTGTACAATACTTGCACTTTCTTGAGCTTTGGTTTCAGCTACAGTAGTCTCTCTGATCCTATCAGCTTCTGCTACTTGAGTAGCTTTCTCTTTCTCAATCTCTGCTAAAGCACTTACTCTATTCTTCTCAGTCTCTGCAACCTTAATAGCTTCTTCTTTCTTGGTTTCCGCTAAAATACTAATTCTATTCTTCTCAGTCTCTGCTACTTGGGTTGCTTTATCCTTTTCAATCTCAGCACTCTTAGTTGCTCCTTGTTTGTCTTCCTCTGCGGTTTCTACTTTAGCTTGATTAACTGCCTTAGCTGCTTCTTTCTTACCAATATTTGCAATATATCCAGCTTCATCTTGAATATCCACAATGTTAATATTGATAAGTTTCAATCCTAGTTTATTTAACTCACTAGCAATACTTTGCTCACAGTTAGTTCTAAAAGCATCTCTGTCAGCATTTAACTGTTCAATAGAAGATTTAGAAATAATTTCCCTAAATTGGCCATAGATAATTTCTCTAGTCATTTCTATAATAGTATCCTCAGTCAATCCAGCCAATCTACTCACTGCATTTTGAACAAATGGTTCTTCAGAATTTACAGCAACTGTAGCTGTAATAGGCACAGTTACTCTAATATACTGACTTGATAATGCATCAGCAATAGTACATTTAAACTGAATTGGAATTAAGGACATTGTAGTATAACCTTGGAAATAAGGCCAAACAAATGTAGATCCTCCATGAATAACCTTAGAAGGTTTCTTATTACCTTCTTTATCCTTAGAAGATTTACCATAAATTATTAAGATTTTATCAGGAGGACACTTCCTATATCTTGATAAAACCGCAATGATAGTAATAATAATTACTACAACTAAAATTCCTGCTACAATTAATAGCGAACTTAAATCTAATCCTTCCATTTTTAACTAATTAAAATTATATAACTATTCAATAAATAAAAACTCGTCATTACAATCTGTAATAAATACTATATCTCCCACCTCATAAGGTGTATTGGATTGAGAAAATACAGTCTTTTCTGTTACTAAACCATTAACAACTATACTCACCATATACCCATTTTCATTAGGTAGTTTACAATATATAGTACAAGATCTTCCTACTAGATCTGATAAAGTTTCTCTAGTTGGTTCAGATTTTAATTTATTAATACCTTTATATACATGATATAGTACTATTACAAATAGTATTCCAACTCCTATAGCAACGGCTACAGTTAGAGCTTTAATCTCCTTCAACAATACTAAAGTCCAACAGAATCCTAATAAGAAATGCAATACTCCTTTAAAGGATATTAAGTCTCCTACTGTAGAACCTGTACTATCTATATCAGTATCAAAGCTAGAATCTAAATCAACATCCATGTCTACTCCCATACCTAATATAGATACTAAGAATTGGATTATAAATATAGCAGAAACTACTATAGCTAATGTTAATATAATATCTATCATTTTATAAATTCTAATAAATAATTAATAACTCCAAAGTCTGGATTTAAAAATCCTGTTATAGTATTTTTAATAGTGACCATAGTAAATACTACTATTACCGCTAACATCGTTCCTCCTAATACATGTGCAAATGCCCATGTTTCTGAGTCTTTATTATAATACCAATCAATAGCTTTTCCCTTCTCATCCTTCTTTGTCACTACTTTTATAGTAGATTTAAGATAACGAAATATAAGTAAAGTTAGAAGAACACCACATACAATCACACAAAGATTGATAATACTATTAACAGCCTGCTGAGCTTTAACAATTTCATAAACATTCTCAGCTCCTACTTTAAGGGCTTGAGAGGCTCCTACTATAGCCTGTTTTACATCATTATATATTTTCTCTGATAATATATTTGTAGAATCCCTAGATACTACCTCTTGAGAAAACCCTGATAGTGATATAAATATAATACCAATAATTAAAATAAATCTTTTCATAAATTATTCAGAAAATAAATTATCAAACTCTGCTTTACTATAGTTAAGCATATTAGCAACCTTTTCAGCATGTTCAAGTGTATCTACATACAAAGCCAAGATTCCTTTATTCTTTTCACTGCTTACTACCCATCTGTTTTCATTGTAAGAGTATACTATTCTTATATTTGATACATAATCTTTTTTGGTCACTAACCAGTTTCTAAAACTAAGATATGCTCTTAATCTTAAATACAAAAGAAGCTCTTCTTCAAAACGTTCACAATCTTCTCTTCTGTCAAACCTGTTTCCAGACCAAATTCTCTCTTCTTTATCCTCTTTATAACCAAGGACATCAGAACTAAACCTACTAAATACCCTCAAAAATTCCCTGAACTTTTCTTTAAATTCAGCACAATTATGGAATGTAGATGTTCTGCCATCCTCACAACAAGGATTTTTAAATGTGTAATCATTCATAATTATATTCTATCTATTATTTATAAAATTCAACATCAAATAAATTTAAAAATATTTAACTAAACTACTCATAATTTCATTATATATACACCTTATGAAATTTTTATTATTTTCAATATACAGTTCCAGAATGAGATTTTAAAAATCATGTCATTTTGGGTATAAAATAGGCTCATATTTTGAAGTTAGGTATGAAAATAAAAATGGGGTATTCAAAGATGAAATCAATCTTCAAATACCCCAAACTGCACCAAAAAATCGAAAACCTGTTCTTTCTTGATTTTCGTACACCTAGTGAGATTCGAACTCACACTGGATAGAGCCTAAATCTATTGCCTCTGCCAATTGGGCTACAGGTGCTTAAAATCTTAATAATATAGGTTGAGTGCTTCTTAATTAAATTATTTCTAATTAGATGAAAAAGCACCACCTATATTATTAAGCTGCCATGCATAAATAATCACCCTGCCATTATTGTTTAACTAAATTTTGTATCGGGTAGGGGATTTGAACCCCTGTGAACAGATCGAAAATCTGTAATCCTGACCCCTAGATGAACCCGACTTATATAAATTCTACATTAACATTTCTTTAAACTTCTCAAAATCTTTAATAATATTTCCTACTATTTCTATATTGGGAAACATACCTCTTCTGAGCTGTTCTATACATTTTCCATAAGGTTTATCAGTTAAAATATCTCCTTCATACCAAATTCCGCTGAATAAGTAATATCCAGTATGATCAGCAATATTTCTTCTAAATTTCTCTCTATTATCCATGTTACATTTAGAATGATGTATCGCAACCCAATATCTTGAATTATTTTCATTCTTAAATTGGATAATATCTCCGTTATTTATCTCAATATTACTTTCCATATTTATTATAGAGAAATTATTTCTGATTCGCCAAATAATTCTGTTAAATAGGATAAATATAATCCTAATTTATACTTCTCTTCTGTTTCTATTGTAACTAAATGAATCTGATTCATTTTAGTTATTACTTTAAATCTCTTTTCCATGCATTATTTATTATTTGAGGAAGGTGAGAGGTTCGAACTCTCACAGCATTTTACTGCTCTAACACGTTAGCAATGTGTCCTCTTAACCAATTTGAGTAACCTTCCATAAAATTAAACATTAGGTGTTATATGGGACTTGAACCCATGATCTCTGGAACCACAACCCAGCGCTTTAACCAACAAAGCTAATAACACAGTAGAGGATATAGGATTCGAACCTATGACTTTCACTGTGTAAAAGTGACACTCTCAACCGCTGAGTTAATCCTCTATATTATCTTTATTATCTTTATTTATATATTCTAAAACTTCTTTTAGTCTTTCTTCTGACAAAATACAATCATAATTAAAAATGATTCCCTTAACTTGATTATTTTTAGGTTTAGTGCTTCTTATGTATATATTAGCTTTACCTTCTACCTCTTTAAATGAAAATACATATAATTCATCTAACATTTTATTATAACAAATCAGAATATCATAATCTTCCCTTGTGTAATGATATGTAGTACCTTTATTCCAATTGTTGGAAGTTAGACTAAATCTATATGCTCCAGTATCTTCAACACTGTCTGTAGTTTTCACTTGACACTTGTAAAATTTATTGTCATAAACAATTACAAAATCAAAGGTCAAGTTATCAGACATTGGCAATAGAATATCTATTCCATATTTAGATAATTCTCCTATTGCCACCCTTTCTCCTATTTCACCTAATTGTTTATTATTTTTATACATGGTCTCCCAACGAAGAATCGAACTTCGGTCTTATGATTAAAAGTCATAAGCTTTACCACTAAGCTATTGGGAGATATTTAGGGAGATAGTACATGTACCTCTCCCCTAAAATTGTGCACAATAAATATCATACTTTTAACCTTCTAGTATGAAAGGTCTAGAATACAATTTTTCAAATTCCTTATGGCTGTCTGAAAGACTCTCTAGAAAGAGCTGAAACTTTCGCCTGCTTTATTTTACCAACCAAAGCACTAAGAGGGAGTAGTTTTCAATGATACAACTACTTAAAACATATATTCAACATAATAAAACTATACTACATAATAGTCTATTATAGAATATTAAACGTGGAACTAACTGGGATCGAACCAGTGCAAACCTAGATCTTCAATCTAGTGCTCTACCTACTGAGCTACAGTTCCATTAGAGGATTATTAACCCTCTATATATGTCTGAATATTCTCTGGATCAGATCTATCTATATAATAAATACATCTTTGTCCAGGATATAATTCATTGTCTTCTTCAAGGTTAAAGCATCTTGCTAACTTTTGAATAAGATTCTCTGTCTCCTCATCCTCGCAGAAGTTGATTATATCATCTTCTTTATATTCCCCAAATGCCTCATCAACCCAAATTGCAGAACTAGTTCCTGTTTCATAAGGGGCATCATATGCTTTATAAGACATTCCTAACACTAATACTTTCTTTTCTGGATGAAGTTCAAATAATGCTTTTACAGTAATATCGAATGCATAGAGATCTCTTCTGTCCAATTCTTCTTGAATTTTCTCTTTCCATTGAAGTAATTCTTCAAAGGGAATAACTTGTAGATTAATCATATTTAAAATTGTAAAATGTTTGTACTTTTAACCTTTATATGAGCATAAAATATACTCCCAGAATCAATTGTATATCTTACTTTGGTGACTTCAAAAGTTCCTTCCTTACACAAGATATATTCTCCAACTCTTGGAACAAGTTCAACATCCCTAAGAATACACAACTCTATAAAATCCTCTGTTTCTATCTTTAAGTCCATAAAATCTATAATTAAATTAGTTGCGGGAGCGAGAATCGAACTCGCGTAGTTATGCAAATATACGAACATATTAGTTCGAATCAAACAAAATTCAACACTTTTTTAAATACTAGACTTGTGGAGGTACTGAGAATCGAACTCAGGTCTTTAATGTGCAAAACTAATATAATTACCACTATACTATACCCCCAATGTTGTAATCTATGTATATCCTAATCAATCTGAATTATATACCTATAAAAATTAAATAATCTAGTATAATAGCCTTTATACTATGACCCCAAGATGAGAGGTTTGACTTAAAAAGTCCTGTACATACTCTCATCAGTACAGATGATCATATTTTTAGCACGGTTTGAGTGGTTAGCTCCTCTGTACAACCTTGTGCTACCTTGTACGCACATAGTCACCAACTATGTGAATATTTTTTACATATTTTGTTTCAAAAGTGAGAGGTCAACTGTCTCCCTCTCATGGTGCGATAAGTTTTTCTAATTAGTTTTACAACATTTCCCGGTTGCAGAGGCGCACTTTCAACTTAACTCCGAACAGCACCAAGTATTACTACTTAATGGGTAGGATTACATGGATTCGAACCATGATTGCTTGAGTATCAGTCAAGTTTCCTAACCTTTGGAAGATAATCCTATTCAAAGGATAAATCACCTACACAAGATTCTAATACATTTTCACCTGTGTCAAGTTTTATCCTATAATAAAAATCCTCATAAGAAGCTGTAAATCCCAGAAATATGCCTGTTTCTCCTGAATTATTAATAGTACATTTTTTACCTATTTTATCAGCCATTTGTCTCACCCAATAAGGAAGTTTAGAACTTTCTCCCCATTCTATTAAATAAAAATTAGGATCTTCTAATTCTTCCTTAGATATATCATAATCATGGCCAAATGTAAGATAGTACCCATCTTTAGATGTTATATCTGGATTATATCCTTCTTCATCAGCTTTCTTATTAGCATCTACCCATTCTTGAAAGAGCTTCAATCTTTCTTCTTTAGATAAATTTGTTACATTCATGTTGTTTGAATTAGCATACTCACAAGGACTTGAACCTAGAACCTTCAGTTTTGGAGACTGGTGCTCTAACCAATTGAGCTATGAGTATATAAATTAGTACAGGAAGGGAGATTCGAACTCCCAAGGGTACAAGACCATCAGTTTAGAAGACTGAGACGCTTCCAATTACGCACTATTCCTGCTTGTTATATCTATAAGTTCTATCACTATTTTTATTCTTAGATTTATAAGTATCTAATTGAGAATCACAATTAGGGCATATTAGTCTAAGGTTACTTCTTACATTGTGGGAAGCTCTTCCATCAATGTGATCTAATATGAATGTTAATTCTTTACCATTCCATTCATTAGGAATGCCGCAAATGTTACACTTACCGTTTTGTTCCTCTAAAATAATAGATCTAATCCATTTGGATGGATTATAATCAGCTCTCTGAAATTCTTCAGGCTCAGTGAGAAAATATTCATACTTTTCTCTTCTCTGAAACTCTGTTTGGCAGTGTACATCACAATATATGTTTCCATATTTATGAGTAATATCCTTACCACAATTTTTGCAAAATACCTTATCTTTTCTTTTTGAGATTCCTTTATTGAAAGTTTCTGATTCATTTATAGCCCTCCTTTTTGGTAACTCTATCCCTAATCTTTTGGCAGCTTTACGAATTGCATTTCCAGAAACTCCATACATTTTTCCTATAGCCTCATAGGATAATTTTTCTTCTAAAATTAATTTTTCTAAATCTTCTTTGCAATACTTATTTTTCATAAAATTTGAACTAAATTAATAGTACAAAGTTATGAAAAATATTAATGGTGTCCAAGTTCGATTATATTTTTAACATAATTTTAGATATAATTACATTAATGAGGAAGATGCAGGAGTCGAACCTGCTCAACGAATGATTACGTTACATCAGTTTTCAAGACTGTTCTATTACCGTTCTAGCAATCTTCCAATTTGTGAGCCTCCATTTTAAATACTACTCACATGGGTTTATTATACAATGATGTACAAAGTGATGTTAAAGTCCTTACCACCAACTTGGATTTAAAGTATTATTCTATTTAAATAGTGTTATGAAACCTACAAGTCCAAATAAAAATATAATAGAAAGGGCAATTATCACAGATAAAGGCACTGATAAAAATTCAGAATCATATTGAGTTGCTTTGTACATAATTACATTATTTGTAGTGGTTATATAAAACATCCCATCATCAATTCTGACTAAACAAGTATCAGGAGTAACTAATTCTATTTTAGAATCTATAGTTTTTGGTTCTTCTCTTTTAGGAGAAATTGTACAACTACCTAGTAATAGGATAACTAATAAAATGAATAAATATCTCATAATTTAATTGGATTAGGTTAAATTTGTATAGGTGACTAGACTTGAACTAGCGGCCTCTGCATCCCAAATGCAGCGTTCTACCAACTGAACTACACCTATATAGTATATGTGGGCTCTGCTGGGATCGAACCAGCGTATCTCCTGATTATGAGTCAGGTGCCTTTACCTACTTGGCTAAGAACCCATTTAGGATGATCTAAAGTAAAATATGATAATATTTTATGAAACTCTCATCCTTTATTTACTTAGAACTATTAAATTCCTTTCAACAGTTTATCTTATCGAAGATGAATACAAAGATAAGGTAATAATTTTCAAATTCCAAATAATTTTATAAGAAATTTTCATAAAAATTATTCCTATCTAAATCTTAATCTTCTTTATCTTTAGATTCTTCTTTTGCTGCTTTGAGTTTAGCATTTTCTTTTTCAAGAGCCTTGAGCTTCTTTTTCAACTCTGACTCTTCAGTAGCTTCAGTTCCTAACACTGAATCAAAAACAGATCCAAAATCCATATCGAAATTTAGATCAAATCCTTTACCGTTTCCAAAAAGACTACTTAACATTTGTAGTTGGAACATTTGAGATACCATATCTCTTCCACAATTACCTCCAAACATTCCCTGCATTCCTTGACCTCCAAACATAGAACTCATCATGCTAATTTTCATGAATTCATTCATAGTTCCTTTAGCAAAAGGATTCATTGCACAAACAACTTTAATGAATACATTAAAATTCAAAATGTTAGTTTGTTTTTGTTTATTAGTTTGTACTCCTGTAAGAGGATTAATCAATTTCATGGTCTTAGTAGCAAAGCCATCAAAGATTCTGTACTCATCTTGGATGAGGAGAATATCTCCTTCTTTAAGACTTTCTCTTTTCACAGGAACTTTCATAAAGATACCTTGCATAGCAAAAGTTCCCATATCTACTAACTCTTTATTATTAGCATCCCATGCTTTGTATCCTTGAGTTTCTGGATCAAAGAATGCGATTCCTTTAGGTGAGATAGCAATTGATTGATCTTGGATAAACCCAAATTCGATGTTAGCTCCTTGCATATTCATACCTTTGAACATATTTCCAAAAATATTGTTTAACGGATTTACAAAAGTTGCTTCTTTTCCTTCTTTTGAGAATAATACATCTTCTTTCATAATTAAATTTTCTTTTATAATAGGTTTTTCTTCTTCTTTCTTAACTTGAGTAATTGTAAATTCCTGAGGAGATATAGTAGATGCTGTAATTGTTCCATTGCCTATTATATTAATAGGTTGTTCTTGAATGGAATTTTTATAAGTAACATACCGGTATAAATACTCCTTTGCCTGACTATAAGATAAGGCATCTTTGTAAATAGTTGAGGAAAATTCTTCATAGTTTTCATTAGCTTTGCTTATTAATTTTTGTATAGATTCTGAAGTAGAACAAAGATTAAGGTACTTATCTATTAATAATAATCTAAAAGCTCTAATGAAAACATTTAACTCTCCCAGATTAGCGAATTCTGGTGATATACTTCCCTCAGGACAATTACATTTGAATGACTTTTGATCTTGACAATCTTTAACAAGATTTTTTAAAGTTCTCTCACTTGCCTGTACTGCCCAACTTTCATACATGGAAAGAATTTTATTCCAAGTGGAATAATGACTACCACACTCTTCACCATATTTTTCAGTAAATCCTTTTAAATAATAAAATGATACTGTAGGCAGTGACTCAAGCTCAACTTTAAAAGTGGCAATAAATTCTTCTTTACCATCTCTAAGGAAAAATGTAACTACATCTCCTATCTTATATTCTTTCTTAAATAACATATAACTAATTTTAAATAAAAAGAGTGTATAAGTATTTCTACCTATACACTCATTCAATAACACATATGGAACAATAAACAAGAATAAATGTTGAGGCACTAGGATTCGAACCTAGATTCTCAGAACCAAAATCTGATGTATTAACCATTATACGATGTCTCAATTTAAAAGTAGACACTAAGATGGGATTTGAACCCATTACCCTTTGATTAAAAATCAAATGCTCTACCCAATGAGCTACAATTTATAGTATTGTAAGTGTCTGACTATTTGCTCTTACGAAACGTAGTGGGGAGGACAGGAATCGAACCTGCGTTAAGATAAAACCCAAATTTATTCGAAAATTAATTTGATTTTGTAAGTATCACAATGAACTGATACTCTTATTCCAACATTTCAACCTCCCCTATTAATTATTCTATACTATATTCATCAAGTTTAAGATAAAAATGTCTATATCTATCATTTGCATATTTAAATCCTAATGAAATTAAACTTCTCTCATACACTTTATATCTTCTTTTATCTGTCGCCCAAATTGTAATAATATCTTTTGGATAATGATGTTTAGCATATTTAATAAAATCTAATAGACAATTTTTTGCCCATATTAAAGATTTTATTCCGTCTTTACCAGTTATCTTTCCTTCTTGAAATCCCCTCTTTCTTTTGCTAGTTATATAGAATGTGAAATTTATATGTTTATGAATGTCTCTATATATCTCACATACAATTATTTGATTACATTCATTACGAGATCTATAAAGATAATGATCTACATATAAATTTCCTTTCACTCTATTAATATCATACATAATGTCCAATTAAGTGTTTAATAAAAATAGCTACTTTTAAATTTATTTAACAAGTAGGACTTGAACCTACAACCTAATTTTTACCAGAAATTTGCTCAGCCTATTGCTTAAATATGTAGTATTGTAAGTGACTTTTGTAGCGGGTCTAGGAATCGAACCTAGTATCTCCAGCTTATGAGGCTGGAATGATTTGTATATCCATTTCACCCACCCGCAATGTTGTGTATCACCGACCTTCAAAAATCACCGCTTTAAAAACCAAGGATTGTAATACACTTAAGTATACTTGCGGAAATATACTTTACACCATTTAGGTTTTATGTGGGAGTGGTAGGATTCGAACCTACTCAGTCCGAAGACACTAGATTTACAGTCTAGTACACCTCTCCAACTGTGCCGCACTCCCTATTATTAAAATACAAACTCTAACTTTCTAGTAGTTATATCAATCTCAAGAGTTACTTTGTGTCCAGCTAACTTTTCAGCTAGTTTAGATGTTCTATAATAGTAAAATGTAACACCATTAATAACAACTTTTGGACTTCTTTCTATTTCCTTTTCATGAATGATATTATTGTTATTATCAATAATTATATCATTCTCATCTGGACGATATATTTCCTCTAGAGATTTTCCTGTGTAATCTAAATTAATAATCATAACTCATCAGGAAAATAAAGGTTATTGATTAAATCTATTCTACTAAAATCAGATTTGATCTTGTCCACATGAAGTTTAAAAGCTGATTTAAGCCTTTCATACTCTTTTATATTAGAAGATCCAGAACAGAATCTAATCAATTCTGAATATTCTCTTAACAAATCTAATGCAATTTGAAGATCATCATATATCTTGAATGCCTTAAATCTACAAGCACATTCTGATATATTCTCCATTGATATAAATGCTTTTCTGTAATCTATTTCCATACTTAATTATTTAATATAATCTTAGATAGTGAGATTATTTAACATAAGGATAACTATAAGTAAAGCCTAACTCTATTAATATCCCTGATGGTCTAACCATTTGGACTTTATGATAGATAAACTACCTCTGTGTCAATGTTAAATAAATCACTATCTAAGGCTCAATTCTTTGTTAGTAGTCCTTGTTAAATCAGGAGATTGAACATAGTCCCAAGATAACCTAGTATCTAGTATTTTTCGGACAAATTATAATATCCACCCTTAACTAGAATTCTACCAGTGATGAAGTTTCACTGCCCTATTGGATTTGTGTTTTTAAGTCTTGTAATATATTTTTTAATGCTTGAATTCTCTCTTCTGTAGAATCAAAATAACTTACATCTTCACATAGAGTTAAGGGCATATAATCCATTAATTCTGGAAGCATTAATGCTATAATTGATAGGGAAGAGGAGTCCTCATATAGTTCATAAAAATCATTTCCTAATATATCAGAAGATTCATCAAAATAATAAGAAAGAAAAGTATTTTCTAAGTACTTTACATTAGGAATTTTTTCTAGTACCTTCTCTAATACATTTTCTTCAGAAAGAGGAATATTATTATCTCCTTCATCAAGTAAATACCAAAAATCTTCTTTCCTACTAAGAATTGTAAATGAGATATTATCATCAATTCCTATATTTGTAGAAGATAGATTATATTTTGTACTCATGCTTTGTAACTCATGACAAATATAAATCTTCCCTATTCCTGTTTTTACTCTTTTGATGGCATCTAAGATATTTTCCACAATATCAATTTTTTCTTTAACTGATAGTGTGCAAGGATACATTCTTTTGAAATCTTCTTTTCTCCTTTCAAGATATTCTATATATTCTTCTTTAGTCATAATATTATCTATTTAATGTGTTATTATTTAATTGATCCTCCTGTCAGATTCGAACTGACGCGCCTTTTCAGGACTAGGTTACAAAGCTAGTGCAATCAACCACTATGCGAAGGAGGAATAGTGTAAGTTTTTAGAGAACTTACAAACTCTGTGTTAAAATAGATTAATAATTTATTTATTTATCTTTTCTTAATTCAATATAAGGAATTTCTGCAATTTTATCAGAATAAATAACTCCATAGAATTTATTATTATGATATACTTTATTATCTAATAAAGTATTATTTAATTCTATAGCCTCTTTTATAATAATAGATCTTTCTATATTAGACAAAGTAGTATCACTTAATTGTAGTGTGATAAGCTCAGATTTTTGAAGGATCTTCTTCTCATAATCATTATCAGGAATACTACACAACATCACTAATATTGTAATTCCAGTTGCAAAAGATGCAAATCCACAAAATATTTGTGGCCCAAAGTAATCATCATCTAACTTAAATGCTCCTATAACACAAATAATAAATACTACTGCTAAAATAATTATTAACCACATAATCTTAAATTTAAATTTAATTAATATTGAGTGAAGTGGGAGATTCGAACTCCCGAATCAACAGATTTGCAGTCTGAGCCATTAAGCCACTCTGGTAACTTCACATATGCAGCCCCAACGGGAATCGAACCCGCTCCGTACCGATAGACAGTCGGACATCTTAACCATTTGACCTTGAGGCTATGTAATTTATTTCAATTGTTGAATTGTTAATTCAATTGTTGAACTTATTGCTTGAATAAGACTTATTATGAATAAAATAGCAACACCAAAAAGTATAACACAACCCATTGCACGCTGTAATGAAGAAAGAACCTTATCATCAGCAAGTATTAATATTATAACGAGCATTGAAGTTAAAAATGATGCAGAACTGATTATCCATAAAATTATTTCTGAAGTCATATTATTTAATTTTAAATCTGATAAATAGTAAGGAGTATTTCTACTCCTTACCTAACACACTAAATACTAACCTTTATGAAAAATATCCATAAAAGAGAAAAGTGTACCGAAGGTGGGACTCGAACCCACACGGCCATTACTGACCATTAGATCTTAAGTCTAACGTGTATATCCAGTTTCACCACTTCGGCATCATAGCTTTATTATCAAAATGTGAGTACAAAGATATGCAATTCATTTAACACTTCCAAATTATTTAATAAGAAAGTTTAAAATAAATTGCACATCATTGATACTTAGTTAGTTATATGAAAACAAGGATTTGAATCACAAAGTGTTCCAAAAATTATAGTTAAAATCCCACTTATAATAAAGACTACAGTTGAGATTATAGCTGTTATTCTTGTAAGTCTTCCCTTTAATTCTGCATAAGAAACTCCAAATATTAATGAAAATATGAAGTTTATTATACATAAGAACAAAAATACTCTATGAAGGATTAAATATGTAATCATACTCTTAATATTTAATCAATCATAAAATAATCTTTTAGTAAAATTCTATTATTTTCAACAAATGCACTTGCTTGTTCCTTAGTATGAAATTCTAAAAGATTATTATGCCTATTTGTTTCAATAATTTCAAAATCACTTCTCATTCCATTATGTTCAATTCTGTAATGAATTATTCCTGAGTAATATTCATCTGGGATTATCTCTCCTCCATAATAAGGCATTAGCTGACTTATTTGTGCGGCAGCCATTGCCATTTTTGCATGTCTCTCTTCTTTGAAGACAATTTTTCTAACCTTTAAATCCGAATCCATAGTTTTAGATATGCCATCAATTACAATGAAATATCCTGAAACTTTTTTCAAATCTTTATAAGTTGGATAATTTTGAGGGATTTTCTTAAATTTAATACATTTAAATGTACTATTCTTTTCATCAATTTCATAACCTTCTGGTATCTGAATTTTCATCTCTTTTATCTCTTCCATAATGTTTAATATTTAATGTTATAAATGGTACTCCTTTCAGGATTCGAACCTGAGTATTCCCTAATGAATAGGAGTATTTAAATATAGATAGCAAGTGTTTCCACTTCTACCTTTGAGCATATATCATAATCATCAGTCATTATTTAAGCAAAAAACACTATTGCCCAGCCTGCAATAAAGGCTAACAATATTGAAAGTAACTTAAATACAAATACTTTCTTCGAATCTCTCTTCTTACTATCTAATAACCATCTAATAAGAAAGAAAATCATTGCATAATACACTAATAAAGTGATTGCGCATAAAAATAGTGTCAACTTCATAATATAGGATTTAATTGGTTAATAAAATAATCATCAATCATATATCATAAACATCAACATATATAATAACCTTTTGACATTGAGGTTCATTAAAACGGAATAAATAACATTACAATATACATTATTGCACATGTAATCATAAATATTATTGCAAAGATCAATATGACCCATGTAAATAATTTTTCCAAAATATCTTCCTTTTTCATAATATCCTCCTTCCTTTAAAGGGTCACTAGCTAGTTGACCCTTTATACAATATTCACCCTGTACATATCTAAACCCTTATGGATTTTAATATATAACCTTTTAACAGATGAGGATTTTCTCCTCATCTAACTTATATCAGGCAGCTCTCCCATAATATAAGAGATTTCAACTTTTATTTTACTTGGCTTAAGTCTTCTTCAGATATATTTCCAAGCTATGATCTTGTTAGAAATCGTAGTTATATCTTCCAAGGAGTGTAAAATTCTGCCTCAATATTATTTAAATAACATTGCTCATCAAATTTCTTTCCTCCCTCTTTATTCGCATTATCCATATCATACCAATCAATAGCCATTTTATATAATATAGCTAAATCAAAGTAGATACTCTTCTTGGTTCTACTGTACATATTATTTAAATATGTTACACTGTTCCAAGCTCTCTTATAATCAACTTCTTTTTTCTTTGCCATTGGATTAAATAGAAAAAGGCTGTGATATTTCTACCACAGCCTAAAGTCAATCATTTTTTGTTTTTGTTTTTGTTGTTTAGTTTGTTCTTTCGATCTTCTAAATAAGTTTGGATGATTTGAACAATAAGGAACAGAGCTATCATTATTATAAATAATATAATAGCGCCCATTCTTCCAATCATAAACCAAAATAAAATCAAAATCACAAATATAACTATCATACCTATTGTTTTCATAATGTATATTTGCTATGAATGAAAAGAACTAATTCGAGTAATTTAATTATTTAACTCTATATACATTATTATCTCAATAGTTATTGAAGTTTCAATTCTTCAGAAGTTTCTTTAATAATTCTATACCTTCTATTCCCTTCAACTCTCAATAAGAACTCAACACACATTCTTTCCTTCTCCTCTTGAGATAATTCATCTCTATCTAAAAAGAACTTTTTACTGTCAGAAACTTTTTCAATTGGGTCAACTTTAATTTCCAATTTACTTTCTTTAGATTGTCCAACTTTGTAATAATCAAGATAATTCTTGTTATAGTAATCACAAGCTGCTTTTACAGCTTCTCTAACATTTCCTACATAAACAGGATTGGAAGCATTGTTAATACTATATAATGACCCAATATCATCTTTTCCTATTCTCGCAATAATTCCTCTTCCAACTAATCTAGACATGATTATGGATCTTTTTGTTCCAGAAATCTCTTTCAATAAATTCTTCAAATCCTCTTTATAAAATATCCCATCTCTGGAATTTAATCTTAGAGTATTTAAAGATTTAGTAACCAAAATTGAATATCTTTCAACTTCTTGAGCTCTTCAA
>ERZ791731.446-NODE-446-length-23574-cov-2.58718_pt1 | contig 23574 bp, 21 predicted proteins | sample MGYA00509954_ERZ791731 | MGnify/ENA primary metagenome ERZ791731 (study PRJEB30046, sample SAMN00715134) | human gut metagenome | study: EMG produced TPA metagenomics assembly of the A metagenome-wide association study of gut microbiota in type 2...
AGCTTTTCCATTTCGGCAAAATCCCCTTTCAAATTGTTTCGTCGTTTGCAAAACTCCACAATCCTACTCTTGTCATTTGCTCCTCTATCGGCTTTTTTTATTGTGTTTATTTTACTCCCCTTTTCTTCTTTTGTAAAATATATATTATATATAATTTTATTATTATTTTATATTTTTTAATTCTCTCCACTCTTTTTTTATTTTCTCTAACAATTCCTTATTAGTTAAAATTTCAAGAGCAGAACCTCCCATAGCTTTTACTCCTCTATGTAATTTATCATAAGCTTCTTTTGAATTTACATATTTTAAATAAGCTTCATCATGTACATGACAAACTTCTTCTATCTCTAATGCCACTTCTGTATACATTGTTGGACATACCTGACTTACATTCCCAATATCTGATGAACCAGTAGCTCCTTTTCCCTCATCTTGAATATTTTTTATTCCTACTTCTAATAGATTTTTTTTCATTAACTCTTGAAGGGATTTTAAGTTTACTAAATTATCAAAAGAATTTTCAAATTTCTCCCAACTCATCTCTGTTCCTGTCATCATACTAGCACCTTTAGCTATATTTATTACTTTCTCTGTTAAATTATTTAGGTACTCCCTATTATTTGCTCTAATGTGAAATCTTGCCTCTGTAAAATCTGGGACAGTATTCGGAGCATCTCCACCATGAGTTATTATTCCATGTATTCTGGCATCAGAAGTAATATGTTGTCTTAAACAACCTATTCCTGCATACACTAGATTTATAGCATCAAGTGCGTTAATTCCATCTTCTGGATGAGCAGCTGCATGACTTGCCCTTCCTTTAAATTGAAATTTTATACAATCTATTGCCAAAGTTTTACAAGCTATATTATTCTGAGATTCTAAATGCATCTGAAATACTACATCTACATCATTAAAAGTTCCACTCTCTACCATAGGAACTTTTCCTCCTACTGTTTCCTCTGCTGGTGTTCCTATAAATACTATTGTTCCATTAAATTTATCCAACATTTTTGATAACACAAGAGCTGTTCCATATGTGCTAGCTGCTATCCAGTTGTGCCCACAAGCATGTCCTGGTTTTTTCTCTACTCCATATCCAGGAAGAGCATCATACTCAGCTAAAAAAGCTATCTTAGGAGATCCTTCTCCTATCTCAGCTCTAAAAGCTGTCTCCATTCCACAATAATTTTTTTCTACTCTAAAATTATTTTTTTCTAACTCTTTTATTAAAAATTCTACTGCCTTATACTCCTCATTTCCTAATTCTGGATTTTTAAAAATATAATCAGATACTCCTTCTATCTCCTTTTTTAACTCATCCTCTATCTTGTATAATTCTTTTTTTAACTCCATCTTTTCCTCCAACTTTTTAATATTTTCTACTATACTAGCATAAAGATTTTTTACTGTCAACAAGTTCAAAAAATAAAAAAGAACTAGAAAATCCTCTCTAATTCTTGATATAACAATTCTACTATGATATAATAAATATATAAGGGAAACCTTAATTCTTGCAAGAAAGGGGGTTTAACTTATGAAGAATTATTTTAAGATAGTAGTTAAAGTTGGACGCTTTGAGTTTACTATCAAAATAGCTCTTTAAGAGTTACCCTCAACCCTTGTGGGTTATTGTTTCCCTTATATCTTTTCTATATTATACCACATAAAAAATAAAAATGGAAGGGTAAAAAAATACAGGGAGGGAGTCATCTTGGAAGAAAAATCAAAAGTTCCTGCTATTGATAAAGCAGATAAAATTTTCAATTATCTTTACTATAAATATTCAGCTACTCAAAGTTCTATTTCTAAAGATTTAAATCTTCCTAAGGCAACTGTCAATAGACTTTTAGAAGTACTTACTAACTTAAAGTATCTCAATTATCAAGATAAAGAGTACACTTTAGGAGAAAAATTTTACTTTTTCTCTAATAGATATGAAAAATATACTCTTATTAAAAATATAACTCATCCATATCTTGAAGAATTATCTTTAAAATTTAAAGAAACATTTAAATTAAGTGTTCTTGATAATGATAAAATTAGAAGTATTGCTACTGTTGAAAGTAGTGATTTAATAAAAGTATCTGTAGCAGAAAATGCTATTTTTCCACTTCATGCTGGAGCAGCTAGTAAGCTTCTTATTTGTCAACTTAGTGAAAGCAAATTAAATAAACTCCTTACTAAAACTCTCCCAAAATACACTGATAATACCATAACAGACAGAGAAAAGTTAAAAGAAGAATTACTTAAAATTAATATACAAAAAGTTTCTTATGATAATATGGAACACTCAAAAAATATTAAAGCTGTAGCAGTTCCAATATTAGATAAAAAAAATAGAATTATAGCTGCTATTAGTTGTCCTTGTTTTCCTGATGATTTAACAGATGAAAAATCGAAATTCTTAGTTAAAGAGATGCAGAAAACTTGTGAAGAAATCTCAAAAAGATTAGAATATTTTATAAATTAAAAAGGTGAAAAGAAAATATGTTATTAGAAAATACCACTAAAAAGAAAAATGAAAATAATCGAGAGTTTATCTATCGAGTTATTAAAGAAAATATTATGACTCTCAATCTAAAACCTGGAGAATGTATTAGTGAAGTAGAGTTAGGAAATCAACTTAATGTAAGTCGTACCCCTGTAAGAGAAGCTATTGTTAGATTATCTGAAGAAAAACTTATAGATGTTTTTCCACAAAAAGGATCCTTTGTTTCTAAGATAGATTTAAATTTAGTTGATGAGGCTTTATTTTTGAGAGATCTATGTGAGAAAAAGTTATTAAAAATGGCTTGTGAAGATAAATTACCTACACCTCTAATGAAATTACTCGAAAAAAATTTAGCTTATCAAAAAATAATTCTAGATTTTGAAGAGGATTTACATAAATTTTTTGATTTAGATAATGAGTTCCATTCATTAATATTTGAATATTATAATAAAAAAAATGTTTGGAAAAGTATTAATAGACTATCAACTCATTTTGATAGACTTAGACTTATTGATGCTTTGCAACTTCCTCACGCTATTCAAACTTATGAACAACATCAAAAAATTGTTGATATTATCAAGAACAAAGAAATTAATATAATCGATGTATTTATTACAGAACACCTCTCTAAATTTAAGCATGTTATTAACAATTATTTAGAAAAATATCCAGAATATTTTCTAAAAAATCATAAAGAGAGAGTCTAAAATAAACTCCCTCTTTATGAACTTTTTTAAATTAATTTACTAAATATTTTTTTAATGTATTTACTACTGCATCTTTTCCTACTAACATCTCTACAAAATATTTTTCTACTCTGTCAGCCATTCCTACTTCTTCTAAATCCACTCCAAATATCATCTTATTTTTTAAGATTTCTCTTAGTTGCCCCTTATAAGTTTCAGGTTTTCCAAACTCTATTCCTGTCATTTTTTCTTTTAACATCTCTAACATAGGGTCTGGACTAATACTTCTTTCATTTCCATTATCATCAATTCCTAATAGATATCTAAACCATCCAGCATATACAAGTGGTATATATCTAATATCTTCTACATTTAATTCATCACTTGCTAAATATGCTTTTATAGTCTCTCCAAATCTTATTCCTACTTTTTGAGATGTATCTGTTGCTATTCTCTCAGGTTGGTCTGGTATAAATTTATTAGCAAATCTCTCATTGATAACTTCATCTATAAATGCTTTTGGACTTAATATTTTTGGGTCATCTACAACTTTTAATGCCTCTCCATATCCTATATTTTTTATTAACTTATTTAAATATGGATTAGATACTGCATCAAATATTGTTTTTTCATTTAATAGACAACCATATACAGCTAGTGTAGTATGTAACGGGTTTAAACAAGTTGTAACTTTCATTCTCTCTGTTTTTTCTACTGTCTCTCTATCTGTTACATATACTCCAGCTTCTGATTTTTCTAATTCTGGTCTTCCATTAGGGAATTTATCTTCTACTACAAAATACTCTGGTGCTTCAGCATTTACAAAAGCTCCTGTATAAGTATTTTTAGAAGTAACTACTATATTCATATCTTCAAAACCTAATTTTTCTAGGTGCTCTTTTACTACTTCTGCAGGTCTTGGAGTAATTTTATCTATCATTGAAATAGGATAAGCTACTTTTTTCTCATCTGATACATAAGCTAAGAACTCTTTTTCTACATATCCTTTTTCTACCCAATGCTCTGCTATATCAAGAACAGCTGTTCTTACTCTATCTCCATTTCCAGTACAGTTATCCATGCTTACTAAAGAAATTGGAGTTGCTCCAGCTTTAAATCTAACATATAGTAAACAAGTTACTATACTCATTATATGTTTTGCTTCTTCTGGAGAGTTTTGGAAGTCCTCTTCTATAACTTTCATATATTCTCCATTTGGAGTTTTTAAGTTATATCCCTTTTCAGTAATTGTAAAACTGATCATTTGAAGAGTTGGAGCTTTTACTATCTCTTTTAAAGTATCTTTATCTGTGTCAGCTTTTAAAGATTCAACTATACTAGCTATAACCTCAGTTGAAAAATTTCCATCCTTTGATAGAATTACTGATAAAGTTAAATTATCATGTGGCTTATACACTTTATCTATAATCTCTGTATCAAAACTTTCTGCAACGATAATCCCTGTATTTTCAAACCCTTTATTTAAAAGATTTTGTTGCATCTTCCCAACATAAGCTCTGAAAATATTTCCAGCACCAAAGTGTAACCACATTGGGGCCCTCCTTGTATTTTAGTTTACAGTTTCTATATCATATGCAGGAGTTACTACTTCACTTATATTTTTTATATTTTTCATCTCATTTAAGTTTAATTTCATATTTTTCTCCTTTTTATACTTCTAACTTAAAATAATTTTTAGCATTTAAGTAACAAATCTCTTGTACCATAGCTTTTAAAATCTCTTCATCAAATGGAACTTCTCCCTCTTCTACCCAAGTACCAATTAGATTACACATAATTCTTCTAAAGTACTCATGTCTTGTGTAAGAGATAAAACTTCTTGAGTCAGTTAACATTCCTACAAATCTTCTAAGTAATCCTAAGTTTGCTAATGCTGTCATCTGTTTTATCATCCCATCTTTTTGGTCTAAGAACCACCAACCAGAACCAAATTGCATCTTACCTGGCATCTCTCCACATTGGAAGTTTCCTATCATAGTTCCTAGCACTTCATTATCCTTAGGATTTAAACAGTAAAGAATTGTCTTAGGTAACTCTCCTGTTTTTTCTAACTCATTTAGTAGAGATGATAATGACTTAGCATAATTATTATCTGCTATTGAGTCCATTCCTATATCTGCTCCTAATTTATCAAACATTCTACTATTATTATTTCTTAGAGTTCCCATATGAATTTGCATTCCTAAATCATATTTTTTATATTCTCTTCCTAACTCTACAAATAGCATTGTTTTATATGCTTCTCTCTCTTCTGCTGTTAACTCTGCTCCAGTTAAAGCTTTTTGGAAAATTCTTTCTATTTCCTCTTCATTTACTATTTTGAAAAATGGTTCCTCTAAACTTAAATCTGTAACTAAGCAACCTCTCTCCACGAAAAATTTAACTCTTTCTTTTAATGCTTCTACAAAAGTTTTAAAAGAGTTTATGGCTATTCCACTTACTTCAGCTAATTTTCCTACATACTCTACATATCCAGTTTTTTCTATTCCCATAGCCTTATCTGGTCTATATGTAGGTAATACTTTTACTCCAAACTCTTTATCTTGAGCTATCTCTAGATGATACTCTAGAGAATCAATTGGATGATCTGTTGTACAAAGTGCTGTTACATTAGCTCTCTTTATTAAATTTTTAGTTGTAAACTCTGGTGTTCTTAAAAGCTCATTTGCTTTATTCCAAATAACTTCTGCATTTTTTCTATTTATTACTTCATCTATTCCAAAGAATCTCTTTAACTCTAAATGTGACCAATGATATAGTGGATTTCCAAAACAATACTCTATTGTCTCAACAAAAGCTAGAAATTTCTCATAATCACTGGTATCTCCTGTAATATATTTTTCATCTATTCCATTACTTCTCATGGCTCTCCACTTATAGTGATCTCCATATAGCCATATTTGTGTTAAGTTATCATATCCTTTATTTTCTGCTATCTCTTTTGGGTTCAAATGACAATGGTAATCAAAGATAGGCATATCTTTTGCATATTCATGATATAATTTTTTACTCACTTCATTTTTTAGTAAAAAATTTTCTTTTATAAACATATTTATTCTCTCCTTTTCTAAAAGATATTAACAAATACAGGGCAACAAAAGTTGCCCCCTATGTTTAATATTTTTTCTCTAAAGTATCCCAAATTCCCAATAAATACATAACCCCCATGGCTCTATCATATAATCCATATCCTGGTCTACAATATTTTTCTTCTCCCCATAAGTGCCTTCCATGATCAGGTCTTATATATCCATCAAAATTTATATCATGATAAGCTTTCATTACCTCAACTATATCAACATTTCCATCACAAGCTCTATGAGAACTTTCTATAAAATCTCCATTTTCAAAAACTTTAACATTTCTAACATGGCCAAAATATATTCTATCTCCAAATTTTCTAATTATTTTAGGTATATCATTTAATAAATTTGGCCCCAGAGAACCACTACATAATGTTAAACCATTATATGGACTATCAACTAATTTTAATACTTTTTCTATGTGTTCTTCATCTCTCACTACTCTTGGTAATCCAAAAATTGGCCAAGGTGGATCATCTGGATGAACTGCTAATTTTACATCTACTTCTTCACATATTGGAATTACTCTTTCTAAAAAATATTTAAAATTCTTGAGTAGCTTTTCTTCTGTTATGTCTTTATACTCTTCAAAAAGTTCATTTAATCTTGATAATCTTTCTGGTTCCCAACCTGGCATTGTTTTGTCTCCAGCTCCCTCTATTATTCTTCTACTAATCTCTTGAGGTGAAACTCCAGTAACTAAGTCCTTTTGATAAAATAATGCATTTGACCCATCTTCCATCTCTTTGTATAAATCTGTTCTAGTCCAATCAAAAATTGGCATAAAATTATAACAAATAACTTTTACTCCAACTTTTGCCAGTTTTCTTATTGTATCTATATATATATCAATATACTTGTCTCTAGTTGGTTTTCCAATTTTTATATCATCATGTATATTTACACTTTCAACTACATCTGCATCAAATCCCTTTGATTTTATGTAATCAGTAACTTCTTTTATTCTTTCAAACTCCCACTCTTCACCAGCTACTTTATCGTGTAATGACCAAACTATACTAGTTACTCCTGGAATTTGTTTAATATGATCTAAAGTGATTTCATCATTATTTTGACCATACCATCTCCATGACATTTTCATATATAATATTCTCCTTTTATTTTTAATTTTTCTATTATTCTAATTAATTATCATTTAAACATATTATGAATACAATAAATTTGGAATAAACATAACTAAATTTGGAAATAATACTAATATTAATACTAATATTAATATTGCTACAAAAAAGGGAATAGAATGTTTTACATATTCATCTATTGGAATATCTAAAATTCCACATACTATATAACAAGCTGTTCCAACTGGTGGTGTCATAACTCCCATTGTTACTATTGTCATCATACAAATTCCAAAATGAACTGGATCTATTCCTAATTTTGTGACAACTGGTAAAAAAATAGGTGTTAATAATAGTATATTAACATTACTATCTACAATCATACCAGAGAAGAATAAAAATATTAGCATTATAATTGTTAAAATTTTCCCATTATTTGAAATTCCAATTAAGAATTCTGACATAATTTCTGGTAAATGCGCATAAGTTAGCACATAACTAAATATTCCAGATAATGATATTATTAATATAATTGCCCCATTATCTATAACTGTATTAATAACTGAAAGCTTAAATTTTTCCCAGGTCATTTCTTTATAAATAAATTTTCCTACAAATAATGCATACACTACAGCAAAAGCTCCTGCTTCTGATGGAGTAAATATACCAAATCTAATCCCTACTATAAGAATAATTGGAAACATTAAAGCCCAAATTGATGTTTTTAAATCTTCTAAAATTTCTTTTAGAGAAGCTCTTTTTATGTCTTTCTTCTTAATATCATACCCATATTTCTTTGCTGTAATAGTAACAGTAACCATTAAAATTAACATCATCAAAATTCCAGGTACTATTCCTGCAGCAAATAATTTTCCTATTGATACTTCGCCTACAAACCCATACAGTATTAGTCCTAATGATGGTGGAATTGTAGCAGTTATTAATGAAGTTAAACATATAACTGCAGCTGAATAACCCTTAGGATATCCTCTTTCAGTCATTTCTGGTCCTAATATTCTTACCTCCATTGCAGCATCTGCTGTAGCACTTCCTGATACTCCTCCCATCAAAGTACTTAATACAACACTGACTTGAGCTAATCCTCCATTCATAGTTCTAGTTAATAATCTTGAAAGACGTAATAGTCTTTCTGTTATTCCTGCTTCATTCATCAAATTTCCAGCAAAAACAAAGAAAGGAACAGCTAAAAACGCAAATGATTGAGTTTGAGCCACAACTCTTTGAATCGCAACCGTTGTTGGAATTCCATCTCCTATAATAAAAACACTCAATGCAGAAATTCCTATTACAAATGCTATTGGCATATTTATTATTAAAAGTCCAATAAAAAGTATTCCTAAAATTAACATTTTATCCCCTTTCTCTCTTTCAAGCTTCTTATTTCTTTATTTAAGAGACTAATTGTAGAAAATATCATAAATATTGATCCTATTGGTAAACTTAAGGTAACATAAGAATAACTTAAAGTTAAAGTTTGAAAACTTCTGTTCCAGTTCTTTAGACTCAATACAATTCCACCCCACACAAAAACCACTAAGATAATCAATATTAAAATATGGCAAAGTATTTTTAAAAATTTTTGTGTTTTTAATGATAATTTTCTTGTTATTAAATCAACACCTACTAGTTTCTCATTCCTTAGTGCTATATCTGCTCCTAAAAAAGATGTCCAAGCAAATAATAATTGTGCTATATCATTAGCCTCTTGAAAAGGAATTCCTAAGCCTCTAGTTATTGCTCCTATAAAAACTAATACAACTACAATTAATAAAAATATTGTACAAATAAGAATTTCTATATTACATATTCTTTTATAAATATTAGCTAAACTTTTCATTAACTCACCTTAATTTCCTAATTGTTTCAATAATTCTTCTTTTAATTCTCTATACCCTAATTTATCATAAACTGGTTCAACTGCATCTTTAAATATATTTTGATCTAATTTATTTATAATCATTCCTTTTTCAGCCATTTCTTTTTCATATTCTTCTATTGTATTAGCTACTATCTTTCTATTTTCTCTTCCCGCTTCTTCGAATGCTTTTACAAATGTATCTTGAGCCTCCTTTGACCAACTATTAAACACATCAGCACCCATTACTGGAACTGTTATCAAATCAAAATGCTCAGTTTTATTTAAATACTTACAAATTTCATAAAGTCTTGTTGGATATACTGATGGAGTCTGTGCTTCACATCCATCTAATGCTCCTTGTTGAATAGCTGCATAAACTTCAGACCATTCCATTGGTGTTGGAACAGCTCCCATTGCTTTTATTGATTCAGTAAATAATTCACTTCCGATTGTTCTAATTTTCAATCCATTTAAGTCTTTTGGTACATCTATCTTCTTATTTGTTACAAAATTTCTAGGACCATTATACCAATTTGAAGTAATTATTTTTACACCATGTTTTTCAAACTCTTTTTCCCAGTTCTTATATAATTCTGTTTCTATTAGTCTATCCAACTGCTCTGGATCCTTCAATATATAAGGCATTTGGATTATACCATATTCCTTTACATATGTAGCTAATCTTCCAGGATCCGACATAGCTATTACTGGTACTCCTTGTATTCCTTGTTCTAATACATCGTCTGTTCCCCCTAAAGATGATGAAAAAAATAATTCTACTTCAAATAATCCACTTTCTTCCAATCTTTTCTTTACATCCACCATTCCTATTGATTGTGTGTCTTTTTCACCTTGAGTATTTGCAATTTTTACTTTTATTTTCTTTTGTTCTCCAGCTCCTTTTTCACCTCCACACCCAATGAGTAAAATAGATAATACTATTCCTAGAGCTAACATAAAAATTTTTTTCATACTTTTTTCCTCCCTTTCACTTATTTTATTATAATTTATTAATTAAATTAAGAGCCATTGTTGTAAACCCTAATTCATTAGGATGTATTTCTTTATCGTAATAAAACTTTTTATTTTTTATTATTAATTCTTCTCCATTAATTATTTTATATTTATTTTTTAATCCTACTTTTTTTAACTTTTGTTGAATTTTTTCATAATTTTCTTTATATTTTTCATTTAAAATAGGAATAGGGGTTATTATTACTATTTCTTGTGTTCTATAAATTTCCTTTATTTTTTCAAAATATTCTTCAATTTCTTTAAATTTTATTTCAATATTATCATTTTTCAATACATCATTAGTTCCCAATGCAACTATAATCAATTCAGGATTAAATTTCTTCATTTTTTCTAATACCAAACTCTCAAATTCCATTCCTCCAACTCCTTGATTTAAAATATTCCATTTTTTTATTTTTCTTAATAAATTAACATATGTTATTGAAGGATTTAAAGTTTCCATTCCTTGAGAAATTGAATCTCCTAATATCAAAACTCTTTTTGAAGTTTTTTCACAACTTGCTTCTATCTCTCCTTTTATTTCTTCAATATACCAACTACAGGTATTAGGGAAAAATACAGTATATTTATTACCTAAAATTATATCTTTTATTTTTAATACTCCACTTTGGATATTTTTACCAAAATATTTACTTTCTAAAAAAATATCATTTTTATAAATATCTACACAAAAATTTTCTCTAGCATAATTATTTGCATTAAATTTTATTTCTATTTCTTTATTTTTATTGATAAATTCAAGATAAATACTTGCACCACAAAGGCTTCTAATTTCATAATGTTTTCCCATTTTTTTTAAATAACTTAACTGTTTTTCCAAAAATCTTACTCCAAAATATCCTAACTTTCCTTTATTTACTTCCAAACACCCCTTAAATAATTTTTCCATATTATCCTGTTCCTCACTTTTTTATTATTCTTGTATACTAGAATAATAACTCTAATTATAAAAAAAGTCAATAGTTTTTTTGCTATTTTTTCTAAAAAATTATTAAATGTTTTTATATAAAACATCATTAAGACTTTAAATCAATATTATTACATTCAACAAATAAAAAATGAGATAGATTTTACTCCATCTCATTTTAAGGTAAGTTCATATTTCAATTATTTTATAATATATTTATTAACATTATTGTAACAAATATTTTCTACCATTTTCCCTAATTTATTTATATCATTAGGTAATTCTCCGTTTTCTACCCAATCTCCTAGTAAGTTACATAAAATTCTTCTAAAATATTCATGTCTTGTATATGATAAGAAACTTCTTGAGTCAGTTAACATTCCTACAAATCTCGAAAGCAATCCTAAATTTGCTAATGCTGTCATCTGTTTTATCATTCCATCTTTTTGATCTAAGAACCACCAACCAGAACCTAATTGAATTTTTCCTGGTATTCCTCCACCTTGGAAGCATCCAATTAAGGTTCCTAAAGTTTCGTTCTCTCTAGGATTTAAATTATATAAAATAGTTTTTGGCAAGTCATCAGTATCATCTAATGTATCTAATATTCTTGAAAGAGCAAGTACAAAAGTTTCATCTGCAATAGCATCAAACCCTGTATCTGGTCCTAATTTTTTATACATTCTAGTTGAATTATTTCTTATACATCCTATATGATATTGCATTACCCAACCTTTTTTATTGTATTCTCTTCCTAAGAAAAGTAATATATTCGTTTTATAAATTTTTACTTCTCTTTCCGTTAACTCTTCTCCAGAAATTTTCTTTTTAAATATTCTATCTGCCTCTTCCTCTGTTCCCATTTCAAAAACTACGGGGTCAAGAGCATGGTCAGATATTCTACATCCTACTTCATGGAAAAACTCTATTCTTTCAAGTAAAGCTTTTTTAAATTCAGATAATGACTCTAGCTTCTTTCCATGTAACTCTTCTAATTTATTTAACCATGGCATATAATCTTCTTTATCTATTCTCACACCTTTATCAGGTCTAAAAGTTGGTCTTACTTCCACATCAAAAGTTTTGTCATTTTTTATTCCTATATGATATTCTAAAGAATCTATTGGGTCATCTGTTGTACATAAAGTTTTTACATTAGCTCTTTTTATTAATTCTCTAGCTGTAAACTCGTCTGTTGATAATTTTTCATTTGTCTTTTCCCAAATCTCTTCTGCTGTTTCCTTTGAAAGTATAGTATCTATTCCAAAGAATCTTTTTAACTCTAAATGAGTCCAATGGAATAATGGGTTTCCGTAACACTCATCCATAGTTTCTGCCCATTTTACAAATTTTTCTTTATCACTTTTATCTCCAGTTATATAATCTTCAGATACACCATTACTTCTCATTGCTCTCCATTTATAATGATCTCCTCCTAACCATATCTCTGTGATATTTTTATATTTTTTATTTTCAAATATCTCTTTTGGATTTAAATGACAGTGAAAGTCATATATAGGCATATTTTTTGCATAATCATGATATAATTTTTTAGCTGTTTCTGTGTTTAATAAAAAATCCTCACACATAAATTGTTTCATTACTTCTCATCTCCATTTTATTATAAAAATTATTTTTATATAAGCCCAAATAATTTAGGTAAAAATAAACTAATTGCAGGTATATATGTTACTAGCAACAATCCTATTAACATAGCTAAGAAATAAGGAAGAATTGTTTTTATTATCTCCTCTATTTTTAAATCTGCTATTGCACAACCTAAGAAAAGAGCATTTCCAACAGGTGGAGTACATAGACCTATACATAAGTTATAAACCATCACAATTCCAAAATGAACTGGATGCATTCCTAACTCAGTTACAACAGGTAAAAATATTGGAGTAAATATTAATACTGCTGGAGTCATATCCATAAAAGTTCCAACTATCAGTAATAAAATATTAATTATAAATAGTATTATATATTTATTATCAGAAATTCCTAGTAAAGCTTTTGTTATATATTGTGGAATTTGAGAATATGCTAATGCCCATGACATTATGCTTGAAGCCGCCATTAAAAACATTATTATTCCTGTCATCTTTATTGTATCATCTATTATTTTTTTCATCACTTGAACATTAAGATTTCTATAAATCAAAGATAAAACTAATGTATAAATTACAGCTATTCCTGAACCTTCTGTTGCTGTAAATACACCTTTAATTATTCCACCAATTACTATTATTATTAATAATAAGCTTGGTAAAGCATCTAATGTAATTTTTATAGCTTCAGACATAGGTTGTCTTTTTTCTACTGGATAATTATTTTTCTTAGCAAACATATAAGCTAATATCATAATTCCTAATCCCATTACTACTCCAGGTAAATATCCTGCTATAAATAATGCTCCTATTGATGTTCCACCACTTACTAAAGCAAAAACAATTAAAACATTACTTGGAGGAATTAAAAGCCCAGTTGGACAAGAAGTTATATTTACAGCTGCACAATATTTAGGATCATATCCCTCTTTTTTTTGTAAAGGATAGATAGTTCCTCCTATTGCTGCCTCTGCAGCTACTGCTGAACCAGATATAGCTCCAAATAACATATTTCCTAAAATATTTACTTGTGCTAGCGACCCTGGTAATCTTCCACCTATAAGTTTTGCAAAATTTACAAGTTTTATTGCTATTCCACCATTATTCATTATATTTCCTGAAAGTATGAAAAAAGGTATGGCCAAAAGAGCAAAATTATCTAATCCAGTAATCATCTTTTGTGCTGAAGCTATAACTGTCATATCAAAAGGTAATGATAAAAGTAAAGCTATAAAAGATGATAATCCAATTCCTACCGATACTTGAAGTCCTAATGCTAAAAATATAAAGAAACTTATAAATAAAACTACTGCTACTACTCCTATACTAGCTCCCATTATTTTTCACCCTCCTCTTTCTTTAATTCATCAAATATATATCCAATTAAATATAATACATTTATCACTCCTGTTATTGGAAGAATCAAATATACATATCCCATTGGAATATATAATACTGGTGAAAGTTGTTGCATAGTATTGAGAGTTAATAATGTTCCTCCTCCTACCATAACTGAACCTATGAATATTATCCCTAGTATTGGTAATACTACTTTTATCTTTTTTACTGTTTCTTTTTTTAATAAAGTATGTAAGTAGTCCATAGATAAATGTGCTTTTGTCCCAAAGGCATATGTTGTTCCTAACATTCCTATCCACATAAGTAAAAATCTTGCTAACTCATCTGTAAAAATACTTGGTTCATTAAAAACATATCTTGATACAACTTGCCAAGCAACTGTTAAAGTAATTGTTGTTAATAATATTGTTCCTATTATAAAGATTATCTTATTTATAACTTCTCTTAACTTCTCCATTTTCTACCTCTTTCTATTTAAAATTTCTAATTTTTTCTATATACTCTTTCATTAATGAATCTTTCATTATCTCTTCGTAAAGAGGTTGTACCCTTTGAACAAATTCTGTTTTGTCTACTTCGAAGAATTGAACACCTTTCTCTTTTAATTCATCAACTAACTTATCTTCAGCTTCAAACCAAATTTTATTCTGATAATCAAAAGAATTTAATGCTGCTTCCTTTACTATTTTTTTCTCTTCATCTGTTAATTTATTCCAAGTTTTTATATTCATTATCATTACATCTGGAGAAATAGAGTGCTCATCAAAAGTAAAATATGGTGCTACTTCATAGTGCTTTGATTCTGAATAAGAAATTAAATTATTTTCTGCTCCATCTACTACACCTTGTTGTAACGCTGTATAAATCTCTCCAAAACTTAATGGCGATGGACTTCCACCTAATAACTCAGTCATTTTTACCATTGTTTTACTAGTTTGAACTCTTATCTTCTTACCTTTTAAATCTTCTACTTTCTTTACAGGTTTTTTAGTATACATATTTCTTGTTCCTGAGTTATAGTAAGTTAATCCTATAAATCCTCTGTCAATAGTTGCATTTAATATACTCTCTCCTATATCAGACTTTAACACTCTTAAGTTATGATGAATATCTCTAAATAAATAAGGTAATGATAGAACTGAATATTCTTGTGCAAAACTTTCCATTGGTCCTGCATTTGTTTTAATTATATCAATAGCTCCTGCTTGCATAAGTTCAGTAATCTCTCTTTCTCCACCCAATTGTCCATTAGGAAAAATTAATACTTCTATCTTTCCATTTGTTTTCTCATTTACTTCTTTTGCAAATTCAACCATTGCTAAATGAACAGGATGACTTTCTGTAAGAGCATGTGCTAATTTTAATTTTTTAGTCATTTCTTCATTTTTTCCACACCCTACTAATGTCATTAACAATACCATTAATGTTACTAATACCTTTTTCATTATTTCCTCCCATTTTATATTTTATAATGTTACTCCAGATTTAAATATAGCTATCTCTTGAAATTTATTTTTTTCATTATTAGTTTTTTCTCCATTTATAACTCTAATAACATATTCTATAAATTCCTTTGTTAACTCTTCCAAGGTAACATCTTCTGATACTAATCTTCCAGCATCAAAATCTATCCACTTTTTCTTTTTACTATATAATTCACTATTTGTAGATATTTTTACTGTTGGTACATATCCACCATAAGGATTTCCTCTTCCGGTTGTAAATAATACAATATGACATTTAGCTGCTGCTAAAGCTGTAGTAGCTACTAAATCATTCCCTGGTGCTGATAAAAGATTTAATCCTTTCTCTTTTAAAACCTCTCCATATTTTAAAACATCTACTACTTTTGATGTTCCAGATTTTTGTGTACAACCTAAAGATTTATCTTCAAGGGTTGTAATTCCACCTTTTTTATTTCCAGGAGATGGATTTTCATATATTTCTTGGTCATGCTTTATAAAGTATTCTTTAAAATCATTTATTAAATCTACACATTTTTCAAAAACTTCTTTATTTTTACATCTCTTCATAAGTAATGTTTCTGCTCCAAACATCTCTGGAACTTCTGTTAAAACACTTGTTCCTCCTTGAGATATAACATAGTCTGAAAAATGTCCAAGCATAGGATTGGCAGTTATTCCAGAAAGTCCATCTGAACCTCCACATTCAAGTCCAAAATTTATCTCTCCTAACTCTCCCTCTTCTCTCTTATCCTCTAACATTTTTTTATATAAAGATTTTAAAATTTCTTTTCCACTCTCTATTTCATCTTCTACCTCTTGAGAGATCAAAAATTTTACTCTCTCCTCATCATACTCTCCAAGAGTTTTTATAAATTCAGAAACTTGATTGTTTTCACAACCTAGTCCTAATACTAAAACTCCACCTGCATTAGGATGTTTTACTGTATTTTGAAGAATAGTTCTAGTATTAATATGATCCTCTCCTAATTGTGAACATCCATAGTTATGTGTCAATACATTTATACCGTCAACTTTTATATCCCCTATCTCTTTTAAGAATGCTTCCTTTATTAAATTAGCTATTCCATTTACACATCCTACTGTTGGAACTATCCATAGTTCATTTCTGATTCCAACATCTCCATTTTTCCTTCTATATATCTTTATTTTTCTTTTATTCGATGAAGATAATTCCTTTTCAAATTCTGGACTATATTCATAAGTACTTAAATCTTTTAAGTTAGTTCTTATATTATGAATATGTACCCACTCTCCAACTTTTATATTTTCAAGAGCATATCCTATTGGCATTCCATATTTTAAAATATTTTCTCCCTTAGATATATTTTCAAGAGCTATCTTATGCCCCTTCATTGTTTCTTGAAGAATTTTTATCTCTTTTTCATCTACCTTTATGATTTCATCTTTTTTATAATCCCTAAGAACAATTACCACATTATCCTTAGAGTTAATTTTTATAAACTCTTTCATTATTTTACCTCTTCTAATGCTTTCTTTACTCCATACTTATCTATATTTTCCACATAGTGAGTTACTAAATCTGTCATTCCCTCTATTGTATTAAGATTAATATCCCAATGTTTTTCTAGTCCTAATACATATTTAACTATTTTTCTATAATCATCTGTTTTCCATAATTCTTGATACATCTCTAAGTGATGCTTATCATCTTTTAAATTGATTACATCTCCATTTTCTCTAACTCCCTTATAAAATCTGATCAAAGCAGCTAAAGAGAAAAGTAATCTTTTTGGTAATTTATTAGTTCTTCTATATGTTTCTAGTACTTGTGGTAAAATTCTTGATTTATACTTTGACATTGAGTTTAAAGAGATATCCATCAACATATGTTTTACATATGGATTTTGAAATCTTTTTATTACAGCTTCCTTAAATTCTACCAATTCTTTTTTATCCATATCCAATGCTGGAATAATCTCTTCATCAATAGCTTTCTCTATAAATGTTCTTACATCACTATTTTCCATCGCTTCTCTTACTGTATCTATTCCATAAAGATAAGCTACTGGAACCATAGCTGTATGAGCTCCATTTAAAATTCCAACTTTTCTCATCTTATATGGTTTTAAATCATTTACAATTAAGATATTTAGATTTACTTTATCCAATCTTAACTCTTTTGTTAAAATATCCTTTGGTCCTTGAATAACAAATAGGTAAAAATACTCTCCTGTTGTCATAAATTTATCTTCATATCCTAATTCTTTTACTAACTCATCTTTTTCTGCTCTTGGATATCCTGTTACTATTCTATCTACCAATGTAGAACACCAGATATTTCCATTTACCAACCAATTTTTGAACTCTTCCTCTAGATTCCATAGATCAGCATATTTTAAAACAATTTTCTTTAATTCTTCTCCATTATAATCTATAAGTTCACAAGGCATTAGAATAAACCCTTTATTCATATCTCCATTAAATACTAAAAATCTTTCATGTAAAAGTCTTGTTAATTTAGCTGGAAATGTTTTTTGTGGTCTATCTTCATACTTATCTTCATCACTATAAACTATTCCTGCTTCAGTAGTATTTGAAATGATAAATCTCATCTCTGGATTATGAGCTAATTTTAAATATTCATCAAACTCTTTATATACTGGAATTTCTCTATTTATTGAAGAGATAATTCTATAATCTTTTACTACTTCTCCATTTTCATTTATTCCTCTAATTATCGAAGTATATAGTCCATCTTGAGTATTTAATAGTGGTACTGTATCATAATCTATTGGTCTGACTACTGCTACCCCAGCATTTAAATCAGTATTTTTATTGATAATATCCAATTGCCAATCTACAAAACTTCTTAAAAAATTCCCTTCTCCAAATTGAATTATTTTTTCTGGATATTTTGGTAAATTTAATTCTTCTCTATTTAACATTTTATTTCTCCTTTTGATATATCTGTAATATATTACAAATATATTATATTTTTTTTGAATAGTCAATATTTTTTTAAAAAATATATATTTTTTTCTTTTTTAATACATTTTTTTTGTTTTTAAAACCTTTATAAAAATAGTTTAGTTTTAAATTTTGATTACTGTATAAAATTAATTGTTTTTTTATTTATTTTGTTATATACTAAATTATAGAATAATTTATTTAGGAGCACCATTTTATGAAAAGTTTAAAAGAAAAAGCATATGTCGAATTAAAAGAAATGATTATATCTGGGAAATTAAAATCTAATGAAAGAATAGATGAGGAATTACTATCAAAATCTTTAAATGTTAGCAGAACACCTGTTAGAGAAGCTATTAATAAATTAGAACAGGAAGGTTGGATTAATATTGTTCCACGTAAAGGAATGTTTGTTAATAACATTTCCATAAAAGAAATAAATGATGTCTTCCAAGTAAGAAGTAATCTTGAACCAATTATTTTAGAAATGGCTTTTGAAAGACTTGAAAAAAATATTTTAGAAGACTTAAGAATAGAATTTTTAACTTTTTTAGATAAGAAAGAGTTATCTTCAGATGATAATACCAGATTAGATTACTTAGATAATCAATTTCATCTATTTATTTTAAAAAATTGTAATAATAATTTTATTATAAAAATGATGGAAAATGTTTATGAACACAATATGAGAATCAGAAACTTAAGTATTCAACCTAAAAAACGTAGAATTACAGCTACTAATGAACATATAAGAATTATTGATGCTATATTGGAAGGAAATTTTCAAAAAGCTGTAAAAGAATTAAAACTTCATAATTCAAAAGCCAAAGAAGGATTTTTTAATAGTTTTATTGAATAAGTATAAAGGAGCTTGTAAAAAAGCTCCTTTATTGATTATCTCATTTACATAAATATTAACAACAAAGATATACTTACAAAACTTACCACATTAGATAGAGAAATTACATTAGTAGCCATCTCCATATCCCCATCTGTTACCATAGCATAGCTCAATACATTATTTCCAACTGGAGACATAGCTCCCAATAATATCAGCATTTTTCCCATCTCATCAAGTGGTAATATCTTTCCTATTACAAATCCTATAAATAAAACTCCTATCATTTTTACAAGAATAACAATAATACTCAATTTTAATTTTGAAAACTTAGGTGTAAAATAAGCTCCAAGAGCAATCATTATAAGAGTTCCTGTAATACTAGCAATATTTTGAATTGTTATCTCTATCCCTTTCGGTAATCTAATTCCAGTAAGATTTAAAATCCCTCCGATAATCAAAGCTATTATAAGTGGAGATTTTAAAACTGATTTTAATTTATCTAAAACTCCATTGCTATTAGTAATAAATATTGAATATACAACAGTAGTTACCATTAAAAGATTTCCAGCATCAAAGAGAGATAGAAGATATACATTTTTTTCTCCAAAGAAAACTATAAAAAAGGGAAGTACAAATGTCATATTCATAATTAGAGTTGAACCTCTAAAAATTACCTTCTCTTTTTCATTGATATTTAATCTATTAGCAATAAATAGAGTAAAAAAATACATAAATATATGAATACATATAGCAGATATTGGGTAATAGATTAAACTCCCAGTAAATTTCATTGTACTCATAGAAGAGATTATTACAGCTGGTGTCATCAGATAAAATACTAGCTTTATAAGTATACTAACTTCCTCTTTCTTTAAAATTTTTAAGACTTTTAAAACGTACCCTATTAAAAAATATAGAATTATTGGCATAAGTTTTGTAGTTAAAACTTCTAACATTTTACTCCCCCTTAAATAAATTTATTTATTGATAAAATTATACTAAAAATTTTTTAACTTTTCAAAACAATCTATCTCTTTATAATTTCATATATGAAAAATTCATTTTTTCTAAAATCCTAATTACCTTATATTTCATAAACTTTTTATATTTTCTAAACTATTAAAATTTCATATTTGAAATTTTATAAACAATAGTTCTGTTGATTTTCTCTTATTTTTATTATATAGTTATAGTGTAAAAACAAGTTAAGTTTAGGAGGAAATAACATGTTAAGAAAAGGAAAAATTTTAGAAAGACTTGCTGATATAGGAATAGTTGCAGTTGTAAGAGGAGAAAGCGTTGCTGAAGGAGTAAGAATATCTAAAGCTTGTGCAAAAGGTGGAATTCCAGCTATAGAAGTTACTTACACAGTACCTGGAGCAACTGAGGTAATAAAAGCTCTTAAAGAGCAAGATGTAAATAATGAAATGATAATAGGAGCTGGAACAGTATTAGATGCAGCTACTGCTAGAATAGCTATTTTAGCTGGAGCAGAATTTATAGTTTCACCTGCTTTTGATAAAGAAACAGCTAAATTATGTAATCTTTACCAAATCCCATACATGCCTGGATGTATGACTATTACTGAGATGACAACAGCTATGCAATATGGAGCTGACATCATAAAATTATTCCCTGGAAGTGCTTTTGGACCATCATTTGTAAAAGCTGTAAAAGCTCCATTGCCACAAGCAAATATCATGCCTACTGGTGGAGTAAGCTTAGAAAATATGGAAGAATGGTTTAAAAATGGAGTAATTGCTGTTGGTGCTGGAGGAAAATTAGCTTCTGGAACTGATGAGGAGATAATAGCAACTGCTCAAGCTTTCAGAAAAAAATTATTAGAAATCAGAAGTAAATAATTTGGGAGGAAGAATCAATGAGTAAAATATTTGATTATGCAGATAGAGAGTTTGGATTAATCTGTTGTGGAGAGATGATAATGAGATTATCTCCACTTAATAATGAGATGCTTATCCAAGGAAATTTACTGACAAAACAAATGGGAGGAGCAGAGTTCAACGTTGCTAGTTCTGTATCAACTCTTGGAGAAAAAACAGCTATGTTAACTACTCTACCAAACAATGAATTAGGAAAATTTGCTAGAAAATCTATGACTTTAAATGGAGTAGCAGATGATTTCTTAATATTTGATGATAGTAAATATAAGCGTATGCCTATATACTTCTATGAGTATGGTTCATCTCCTAGAAAACCAAATGTAACTTATGATAGATTGAACTCATCATTCCAAAGAATGACTATAAATGATGTTAATCCAGAAGTATTTGGAAAGACTAAAATTTTCCATACAAGTGGAATATCTTTAGGACTTTGTGAAACTTCAATGCAACTTACAAAGGATTTAATAGCTAACTTTAAAAAAGGAGGAGCATTAGTTTCTTTTGATGTAAACTTCAGAAGAAATTTATGGTCTGAGCCAGAAGCTAAAGTTGAAATAGAAAAAATTCTTCCAGATGTAGATATTTTATTTGCTTCTGAAGAAACATTTAGAAAAATGTTTGAAAAAACTGGAGATTTAAAGGATATAATCAGAGCTTTTGCGAAAGAATACGATTTGGCTTTCATAGCTTCTACTCAAAGAGTTGTAAATTCTCCAAAATCTCATAACTTCTCATCATTAGTATACGATAGAAAAGCTGATACTTTCTATTCTGAAAGAGCTTATGAAAATATAGAGATTGTAGATAGAATAGGAAGTGGAGATGCTTATGTAGCAGGGGTACTTTATGGATTACTACACTTCAATGAAGCTGAAAAAGCTATGAAATATGGTAATGCAAACTCTGTATTAAAAAATACTATTGTTGGAGATATCTCTTGTGCTGACGCCTCTCTAGTAGAGAGTATTATGGCTGACCATGATAACGGAAGTACATCTGAGATGAATAGATAAGCCACCTAAACTTAAATTATCATATATGACAAAAGAATCGCCATCATTTTACGATGGCAGTTTTTTTATTATAGAACAAAATGTATTTTTTTAGTTGTAAAATACAATTATTTCTTATATAATATAAATAACGTATTTGTGGAGGTGAATTTTTTGAAAAAAGAACTTGCTAAAATAAAGTTATTTCAAAATCTTGATAAAGAGGCTTTAAATGAGTTAGCTAATATAGCTAAAATAAAAGAATATAAAAAAGGAGATTTATTATATTCTGATAGAGAAAAAATTCATACTATATATTTTGTAATTGAAGGGGTAGCTTCTCTTTATAAACCTAATCCCGATAATACAAAAAAAGTAGTATTTTTATTTGGAGCTGGAGATGTATTAAATGAAGTTATTATATATGAAAATACAACTCTACTTAGTTGTGAATTCCTTGCTCCTACAAAACTTCTAGAAATAGATAGAGAAGATTTTGTGAAGGTATTAGAAAAAAGTTATCTTCTTGCAAAGGGAGTTATTGAGTCATTGATTTATAAAAATAGAGTTATGTCACATCAAATAAAAAATACTTCTAACTCTATAACTGTTGATAGACAAATTGCTCTTAAGTTATATAAATTAGCTCGCGATTTTGGAATAGAAACTGATTTAGGTACTGAAATAAACTTTGATTTATCTATTACATATTTAAGTGAAATTTTAGGTGCTAAAAGAGAAACTGTTTCTAGACAGGTAAAAGTTCTTTCTGAATTAGGACTTATTAAAGTCGTAAGAAAAAGATTTACTATACCTAATCAAAATACTCTTTTAGATTATTTTCATGGAACTTATCAAAATTAATAAAATAGAGGATTATTTTAATTGAAATAATCCTCTATTTTTTATAAAAACATATTTAAAATTGGAGCTAAGATAATTGTAAGTATCCCTGCTATTACTATTGATAGTGCACTCATAGCTCCCTCTACTTTTCCCATCTCAATAGCTCTACTTGTTCCTACTGCGTGACTTGATATTCCAAGTCCTAATCCTTTTGCAATAGGGTTTTTTATTCTAAAAATAGAATATATAAAAGGAGCTGTTACATTTCCTGTAATCCCTGTTATAATTATTGCAAAAACAGTTATTGAAGGAATTCCTCCTAACATTTTTGAAAGCTCTATTCCTATTGGAGTAGTTATAGATTTAGGCATAAAAGATACTAATAGTTGATGGTCTATTCCCAATAATTTCCCCAATATTATA
>ERZ791731.453-NODE-453-length-23382-cov-3.92687_pt1 | contig 23382 bp, 19 predicted proteins | sample MGYA00509954_ERZ791731 | MGnify/ENA primary metagenome ERZ791731 (study PRJEB30046, sample SAMN00715134) | human gut metagenome | study: EMG produced TPA metagenomics assembly of the A metagenome-wide association study of gut microbiota in type 2...
AACCGGATGGCGTTGTCCGTGAGCTGCCTCTGCCATGCGCCCACGCTGGGAGCCCAACGAAAGCCGCTGCTTTTCAGCTCGGCCCGGGTGTCCGCGTCAGGCTTTCCGTCAAAGAACACCTGCAAGCGGTTGTCCTCCCGGTTCATTTCCACACGACCCCCATCGAACTCCCAGCCGGAAAATTCCTGCTGTGCCTGTTTGGAAAGCTGTTCGATACGGGCCTTTACCCGGCGGATCTCCGCATTGTTGTTGGTTAGCTGGTAACTTTCAAAGGGCCTCGGGTCGCTTCGCCAACTTGACGCCATGCTTGCTTTCAGCTTTTCAATCTGGTCCAGCGACAGCAGCGCACAGCCGTCCAGCTTGCCATGCTTGCGGTAATAGGCGTTGACCTCCTTCATAATGAGCTGGGAGCGTTCCAGCCCGTCCAGCTTCTTCTGGAGCTTTTCAATCGCTGCCGGGTCATCGGCGCTGATCCCGCCCATGCCGGTGCTGCGTATCTTATCCAGCAGCCCTTGAATATACCGCCATTCCTCCATGTTGCTGTCCCGGGCCCGGTTCTGTTTTTCCTTCTTTCCCACCGGGAAATTGGCAGGTCCGGCGATCATCACAGAGGGAACCCTTGCGTCAATGGCAAAGCCCTGGTTCATGTTTTCGGCCAGCTTGCGGGCGTAGGTGTCTAACAGATGGTCGATCTTCTCATGGTACATGGGGTCCACCCGGGATTTCTGCTTTTCCGCTATGGCGGCGGCCTTGTCCACCATTGCCCGGTATTCCGCCGTTGCGCTCCCTTCCTTGTAGTCGGAAAAGCTGTTCATTTCTTTTGCCCGGCGGGCGGCTCCTTCATTGATAGGGTAATAGTTGATGGTATGCACCTCCTTCATGCTTCGGGCCATGCTGGCCCGAAGTCTTACCGTTCTTCATGGGAAGTCTCCGTCTTGTCCTTTTTCGGAGCGGGTGGGGCTTCTTGAAACCGTTTGAGTGTAGCGAGAATGGAGTGGACAGGCTCGGCCTTTTCAGGATAGGCAAATATCCGGTGTTCCGGCGGAATGTCCTGCGGCCCGTGGTAATACTCCTTGAAGCCCTCCGGGACTGCCGACACATACCCACCGGGAGCGAATACGCCGCCCTCGTTGATACGCACATCCCGCCCGTATGCCTCATAATCGAAGTAGTTCTGAATGTGCTCCGGTATGTCGATAGTCCCAAGCTCGTCGGCGTAAAGACGGCCCAGCCCTTCATCATCGGAAATATCCGGGTAAAAGCGGTAAAGGTCAAGGTTCTGCGTCAGGTTTATCAAATCCTTCACGCTCCTTGTGTGGTTTCCTAAGACAAGAGCGGCTTCAAAGGTTTCCAGTCCGCCCTTATCCCGTACTTCCAGCAGAGCGTGGCCCAGCTCGTTCAGCTCGTCGATGTTCTCACATTCGTAGAGATAATCGTAGAGCCCCAGCACATCACTGTCAAAGCTGGTAAAGAACACTTCGCTGTACCGTTTCCCGTCTATCCCGATTTTGGCAAGGGCGGCCTGCAACTCCTGTGTCGTCATGGGGAAATGTACCGTTGTCCCTACCTCAATCCCCATTAAGGGGTATAGGGCTGTATTGGTTATATAGGCTTCAAACATGGGCTCATTCCTCCTTTCCGGACCGGTCAGCCAGCACCTCATAAATCCCGGCCATAATGTAATCGGCGCAAGGGAGGGCAATCGCGTTTCCCAGTGCCTTGTAGCGTTGCAGAGGCCGGATCTCCACGCCGTCCGCCCCGTACTTTGTCCAGCCCTCTGGCAGCCCCATCAGCCGTTCGCTTTCCGTTTCCGTCAGAAAACGGATACAGCCGCCCTCCGGGTCGCCCTCATACCAGAAGGCAAAGGGCGTTACATCACTGGCTAAAAGAGTGGGAAAAGGGTCAGTTGGTAATCCGAAGCTGTTTCGGAAGGCCGTTTCTTCCTGCCTTTTTGCCGCTCCCCGCATACGGAAGCACTGAAAGGGGTGGATGACTGGTATCTGCCGCCCTGTTTCAAAAGAAGCTGTTCGATCTCCTTCGGCGGCGGCCCACCCGCCCTCTCCGCAAGGCGGAGGAAGTGGGAGCATTGGACGGGGCTTAAATAGTATGTCTGCGGCACGTCTGCCTCCAAAATCCGCCACGACGAAAATCCGCTGCCTTCGTGCCAGCCTTCGGGAGCCTGCCCAATACTGGGCGTCCATGAGTCGCCAGCACACATCAGGCGTTCCCCCTCGCACCATTCCGGCGTTTCCCCATCTTCCCGAAGGAGGCATTGGAACTTCGGTGTCCGAGAAGGCGGATAGGACGGCTCTAAAGTCCATCCGGTCATTTGTAGAAAACGCTCCCATGACGTTTTCCCAAACAGCGATAGCTGGATATAGGTTATCAGTAGCATCCCTCATTTCCTGTATGATACGAAACGCCTGATAGAACAGGCTTGATTTTGCCCCGGCAAGGCCGGAGCGGTTGCCGATCAGAGAAAGGTTCTGACAGGGGGAACCGAAGGTAATTATATGGACAGGTGGGATTTTCCCGCCGTCCACCTTCGTAATATCCCCCAAATGCACCATGTCGGGAAAGTGCCTTTTGGTTATGGAGATGGGCGCTTTTTCAATCTCACTGGCCCATACCGGACGGATACCGCACCGGGAAGCAGCCAGAGGGAACACGCCAATCCCGTCGAAAAGGCTTCCCAGCTTAATGTCCGGCATGGCCCGGGGTGCCGTGTCCCTTCACGGCAAGCACCCCTTCCAGTGTGGTCGCCGCAATGCCCAGCCGCCCGGCAACCGCAATATCATTTTTTACATCCTCGTCCACAGCGCTGCCGCAGACAATCAGGGTGTGGGAGCGCCGCAGCATATCCCGGCGCATATCAATCCCGGCCTTGTGTTCCTCGGGAACGCTGTCATTCAAAAACAGCGGCAGATACAAGAGCGGGCAGATCGGGGAAAAGCCCGCCTCATAAGCAAGACGGCAGTAGTGGGCCGCCAGCTCCATATCAACATCCGGCTCGCCGCTCCATGCGGCGGTCAGGTATGCTAAAGGTCGTTTCATTGGTTGAGCCTCCATTTCTGTTTTGGTTTAGGGAAAAGCAAGAGTTCGCCCAACCCCTCCGCCCCTTCCCCCGGGAAGGGGAACGGCTCTGGAGAATTTATATCCCCGTCGCTTGACCGGGAAAAAGCATAACCGGGAGAAATCCGTCAAGGGTGCCTCTGGCACCGCCTGCGGCGGCGCTGCCCTTGACTGATTTTCCCGGCTATGCTACGGAATAACTGGCGACGGGGAATAATTTATATCTCCAGAGCTTCGGGGCGCGGGGCAGAGCCCCGCAATCCTCGGGCCATGCTGACCCGAAGTTTGGGCTTACTTTTCCTGTTCGGTTTTCTTCTCCGGCTTTTCATGTTCCTTCTGCTGACCCTTCCAGTCGTCCAGCAGCTTGATGATCTGGTCCTTCATTTCCCTCGGCGTAGTTTCCTTGCCGAAATACTTGCTCAGTTCCGCACCTGTCAAAATCACTTTGTCTACCTCCTTTTTGTCCTCCATCATAATGCCGTCGATCACATCCCCGTTGAGCAGCTTCTTTTCGTCCAGCTCACGCATACGCTTTGCCTGCGCCTGTGAAGGCGAGGACTGCTGGCTGTCAATGGCGACGGCGATATAGTTCTGGTTCTTCTTGCCGATATAGGAAAGCTCCACCGCCGTAGTAAAGCCCAGCTTTTTTTCATCCATCAGCTTCATCAGGTCGGGAACCAGCTCATTGAGCCGGATATACCGCTGCACCTGCTTGACCGCCATCTTATTGCGCTCGGCTACAATTTCGTTGGAGCGTTTTCCTGCGTCCTTCGGGTCAATCTGGCCCGAAGTGCGGGAGCCCTGGTGCTTGATGGCCTCAAGCTGCATTTTCAAGGCTTTGGCCCGCTCACTGGGGAGGATTTCTTCACGCTGGTTGAGATTGTCCTCGACCATCTGCGTGATGGCTTCATCGTCCGTCAGATTGCGAACAATACAGGGCATATCCGCATATCCGGCAAGCTCGCTGGCCTTCTGGCGGCGGTGGCCGGACACGATCTCATAGCCGCCATCCTCACGGGGACGGACGATAGCGGGCTGGGTCACGCCCTTGTCCTTGACGCTGGACACCATAGCCCGCATTTCTTCATCATCCCGAACCTCAAAGGGATGGTTCTTGAAGGCGTGAAGCTCGTTCAGCTTGATATAGACGATCTGTTCCTTGCCCCGGCGTGGTGCATCCTTCGGTTTTTCGGGTTCCTTCGGAGCGGGAGCGGCCTGTACCGTTGGCGCCGTTTTTTTCTCCGGTTCCTTTTTGACCGCATTTTCCGGTTTCTGTGCGGGAGCTTCGGGCTTCGGGGTTGCGGCCTTGTCCTTATCTGCTTTCGGGGGACGGCCCCGGCGCTTCGGCTGTTCCGGCTCTTTGGGTTTTTCCTCCGCTTTCTTCGGAGCCTCCGGCTGCTTTTCCGGTTTTTCCGTTTTTGCCGGGGCAGGCTTTTCCCCGCTGGGAGCTGCCGCCCGTTCCTCGACCTTCTTTTCCTTCATAATTTCAGCGAAGTTATAGACGGAAACCTGCGGGTTCTTTACCTCCGGTTCCGTCTTTTTTTCCGGCTTCGGAGAAACGGAAACCTTCTCCGGCTCTTTTGGGGGAGCGGGAGGCGTTTCCTTGCCCGGCCCGCTATCCGTTACCGGCTGTTCCGGCGTTTTTGTGGTTTTATCATCTGCCATAAGCATTTACCTCCTGTTTTTTGGCATGAAAAAAGAGGCTCAACTTTTCAGTCAAGCCCCCGTGGGAAGTTCCTCCTTTCTCCGCCATGATACAAAAATACCGCCCGTAGTCTCGTTTGGGCGGTACTTTGTGTAAGATTGGCAGTCCATTATTAAGTTTTTTATTATGTTCCCTTTGTACACCGTTGCAATGCTTTTCCTTGTAAAACCATGCGTAAATAACCTGAGACAGAGCCTTGTTGTTTTGGTTCTGTGGCAATTTGAGAAAAGGCATTGTACCACACCTCGTCCACCCCTATGATTACCGGGTTATCTGCATCTCCGTTTTCCCGTAAAAAAGCCTGTATTCCACCGATATGATCCGCATCAATATGTGTAATGACCAACAGTTGAATTCTTTTTCCTTTTGCACTCAAATCCGCTAAAATGTCTTTCAGGTAATTATAATAAGTATCTGCATATCCACCATCTATCAGTATATGATAATTTTCCTTAAGAAATTCAATCAAAATACAGTCTCCGGCTTTTGCAGGTAACATGGTAATTTTAATTTTGTCACTGATCTGCATGTATATACCCCTTTGTCACAAAAGGCACCGATATTCCACCGATGCCTTCCTTACAACGCAATATGTATCTTTTTATCCACTATTTTCCGGGCTGCCTCTGCACAATCCAATGTAATTTCCCTATTCTCTATATCGTAGATTTCAGTTCCGAGGATTTTGATGGTTCCATTGTTGCCGGAATGTAATATTGGCAGTAATTCCTCTGCTCTTGTTGCGATCCTTTCATTGTATAATGCCTGTACCAGTTTAGGGGTGCTGAACAGAATAACACGTTTTCCCCGGTATCTCCGGTTCACCCGTCTGAAAGAGGCATCTATTTTACCTGCGGCGCCTTTATCATCTGTAATTACACAAAATTTTCCCTCTTCTTCCGGTAATTTCACAAGAACATGCAGGCATACCGCAAGCATTTCTTCCCCAAGGTTGTCTCCTGTTTCCTTATTGTTTCGCACACCGGAGAAAAAACGCGTGTAAAAGTCCTGAGGGTTTTTGCTTTTCTCTTCTACTATATTTCGAAGTCCCTCATCTTCAAGAAGTGTCTTTGCTATTGTGCTTACCGGACTGTTGATCATCCGGATTGCCCAGATCAGGTAATTGTTCACCTGTTGTCTGGAGGCAAAGCAGCTCTCCATAATATCCTGCAATTCTTCCTCATAAATAACATACAACGCTATTCCATAATCAGCGATCTTTTTTACATATCTGACATAACACTCTTCCAGACTATGGCTCTGTGAAGCCAGTTCCATAAGAATGCATCTGGTGATCACTATGATTCCATCCTGCTGTCGTATATATTCCAATATTTTTTCGGCATCCTGTTCCTTAAGATTTGCATGATAGCGAAAAGAACAGGTATCATAGAAAAAGCATTTCTTTGACAAAAAAATGCTCTGTACAAGACTGCCCCTATTCACATATGGAGCTATGTTCCCCCAGTTTTCCGGAATTTCCGAATACCCCTTTATCATTTATGCTCCCCCTTTATTTCTCTGTAAAGAGAGTTCATATTTTGAAGAACCATCCGGAGTGTTCTTTCGTTCAGATATCCCTCCTGAAGGTATTCTGTTCCCATGCGTTTCACTACACGTTCCACAGCAATATAATCATCCTTATTGCTGGCATCTAATATACTGCTGTCCAGCCACAGATTTTCTATTTTTTCCCGAATGGATGCCTTATCCAGCTCAATCAACTGCTGCGTAAGCATACCGGATTCTGTCAGACCCAGCTCATAGCACCGGACCAGTGCCGCCATATAAGGTACCTGATAATAATTCATCAAACGGATCAGCGTATCCATTTCATTATTATCCGATTGGGCCCTGAATACACGATACATCTGTCGGAAACTGCTCTCAGGCATCAGAAGCATTCCTGCAAAAATATTGGCTTCATATTCCTCCTCATGTTCAAAATAGTCATCCGCAAATTCTGCTTTTGCTTTAAATTCATTCTGCGGATAAAATGCATGATAAATCTCATGACAGATTGCAAAATTCGCATTTACCCGGGATAATGATGTATTGATCAAAATATAACCCAATGCATCTCCATGGTAGCACAGTGCCCCGATTTCTTCATCCGCAAACGGTATTTCCAGTACAATGTACCCTCTTTGGCGCAATGCAGGCCGGACGATCTGGAGAATATTCAGCATGTCTTTGTCTTCACTGATTCCGGTAAAAGAATAGAACTTTGCAACTTTACTGTCCATCTGTGTTCTGTTTTTTTCACTATATTCTATTATTTTCCGTAATCTGTCGATATTCATATAATAAACACTACCTCGATATGTTTAAGAATCTTCCCTTTGCACTCATTACTTCGTCTATATTTTCTAATAATTTCAATAAAGTATTTGCTATCTTTTCCTGTTCCTTTGCAGGCTCTCCTGCGTAAAACGTGACTTTTTCCGGCTCCTGCTCATACATTTGCGGAACTGGAAACGGATCCTGTAAAAAATATTCTGTATTCTCACCTAAAGCGGCAGATATTTTCTCCATATCCATTCCGGTAATGTCTTGTACTCCGTTCAAAATTCTGGACATCTTCTTGGCATCAATCCCTGTCTTCATGCTAAGATAAGTCTGTTTGATCTTCCTTGCATCTAAGTACAAATTCAGGTTCTCGATATATTTGGTCATATGTTCCGGTCCTCTCCGTTATTTATGGTGTCATAAGCTCACAAATCCGTGCTATTGCACTCTGTATCATGTCCGGTGTCCTATTTATTATACACTTTTTGTTCGACAATGCAACATTTTTGTCTCATTATATGAGTATTTGTATCGCTTTATCATCATTTTTTATACGCGTATTGCATTTTTATTATCGTTCAATCTCATTATATGACTTTACTCTCCGATTGTCACCGTCACAGATTCCTTCCCATAGTACTCTGCACAGGCACTGTTCACCCACACATACCCGTTCTCGGGCTGTAGATCTGTGTACATGAGCAGTTCCACATAATTCAACGGATGAAACACCGGATTTTTTACGGACTCATCCTTCAGTACTGCGATTCTCTCCTCCCAGCCCTTGCCGTACGCCTGGGCCCAGCCGTTTCTCCACATGCGGTAGGCACGGTAGATCGTAGCCGTAGCCTGTGAGGAATATACCACAAAGGAAAGTGCGGTAAACAGGCCGGGAAGGCGGGAAGAATACTTTTTCCGGTTTTCATCGTTTCTGACGGTTTCATAAACCGTCTTAAGGAATTGAAAAACACCTTCATGATTCTGGATCGCCCGATAAGTATTAACGCCATACGACCAGTCATCCGCCGAAGGATAATTATATTTCGAGATGACCAGCAGTGGCCATAATATCACTGCCAGGGCCAGTACGCAGACAATATTGATCAGGATCATTTTCTTTCGTTCTGTCAGTTCATTGGTATTCGAAGATCCTTTCTTCTTATGGTATTCTTAATATGTAAATATCTATCGCATGCGCAGGACTACAACAGATCCGGTGTCCACTCCATATCCACGTCACTTCCGCCGCTGCTGCCGCTGTCTCCTCCTGTGCTGCCGGAGTCACTGCCTCCCGAACTTCCGCTGTCGGAGCCGCTTCCTCCCGAACTGCTGCCGCCGGAATCGCTGCCTCCCGAACTTCCGCTATCAGAGCCGCCGGAATCACTACTTCCGCCGGAGCTGCTGTTGTCATTGCTCTGCGCAGGTGCCGGGGTTGCCGCAGGTGCCGGAGTTGCCGTGGGCGCCGGAGTTGCAGAAGGTTTGGTGGTACCGGGTTTTGTGGCAGACGGCTTTGTCGTAGGCTTCGGGGTTGCCGCAGGTTTCTGAATCGTTCCGGAATTTTTGTTGCCGCCAGCTGTTCCGGTGGTATTGCCTCCGGTAATGCTCTGCCCGGCATTTCCGTCTGTGGTATTACCTCCGGTAATGCTCTGTCCGGCATTTCCGTCTGTGGTATTGCCTCCGGTAGTTCCCGCTGTGTCTCCGGGTGCTGCCGTGTCATGGTTCTCTTCGTATGCTGCAAAAGGATCCTGTTTTGCCATCTCTTTCACATTACCTGCGCTGACCCAGTATTTTCCGTCGAACCACTGGATTTCTCCGTCAAAGATGCGGATCTGGGGTTTTTCAGTGCCTGTCTCTCCTGTGCTTCCTGTTCCGTCGTCATCCGTTGCCATAGTCTCCGGCACCTCATAGGAGGTATATTCCGGCCGGGTCTCCAATCCGATCAGCTCCCCGCCAAATCGATAATCCGCCACGGAAGTCTCCGCACCGGTTCCCTGCCAAAGGCAGTTCTCGCCGGTCGCATCATAAGCGTAGAGGATCAGATCCGTATCATCTGTTCCTTCCAGCAGTTTTTTCCGGATTTCCTCGGAGGGCTGTTCTACCAACGCCTTTCCCTCGGAATCAAAACTGCCGGTATAAGTAATATATTCCATGCCTTCCCGGTTGTTCCAGAGAGAAAACGCATCCAGTCCGCCCTCTCCGGCATGTATATTACAGGTGTAGTCGCCGGTAAGCACACCCTTCTGCATAGTACCCTGTTCGTGGGTAATGCTGCCGGTAGCGCAGTCCACGCTCCAGGACTCAAAAGTACCGTTCCAGGCACCCATGTCTGCCGGGGTGGCAGCCCGAGGGGTGGCGGTGTCCTGAATGTCCGCCGTCTCAGCTGTTGTATCGGTTCCCGCAGTCGAAGCCGGATCCTCTACCACTGTGGAGGTCACGGTCACCATCCGGATGGTGGATCCTTCCTGACTCAGGAAGCGTTTTGTCTCACTTCCGGTATACCACACTTTGGAAAAACGCTGTCCCTCGCCGGTATATCCCACCTGCGCATAGAATAGCGGCTGTGCATCCCGCTCCAGATAGTAGCTGCGCTGTCCTTCCTTCAGTTTGGGCATCATGGTGGAGAACCAGTCGCCGCTGTCGATGAGATTCACGCTTTCGTCCAGATATTCCGGCAGTTCCAGATCATTTAACATTTCCTGTGCACGGCTGCGGATCTCTTCCGTCTCTTCCTCCAGATTTACACTGAGGCCCTGCAATGTGGAAAATGCATCCGCATCTTCGTAAAGCCGGTAATCCTGTTCCAGCATATCCCGTTGCTTGCGGATATCGCCTGCTCTGCTATAGGCATCTGCCAGTGCGAGGTAATCTGCTCCGGTGAATTCTCCTTTATTATATTTGGTTTCCAGATTAAGGATCTCCAGCTCCAGTTCGGACAGCATCGGCTGTGCTTCCACCGGGGTCACCACATCCTCTACTTCCCCACCGTTGCCGTCTCCGCAGGCCATCAGGGAAATGACGAGTACCGTGCTTATGGCCAGTGCCATGAATTTTGTTGCTTTTCTTTTCATCTTTTTGTCCTGTCTGTTTTTATCAAATTCTATGATCGTTCTCCGATGGCCGACAGCCGGCAGACTGTTACTGTGCATCGCTGATCAGCTTCCGCAGAAAAGTATCTGCGGCGGATCCCGGCTGGTAAGTTCCCATGTTCAGAACCATTTCCGCCAGTGCATAAATGCTTCGGGCCTGTACCGGTCCGTAGATTGTAATGTCTCTGCCGTCCTTGTTCAGTATTATGTATCCGCGGAACGCATATTCCACCTTGTACTGGCTGGAGGGAAGTCCCACCAGCACGGAAGTATAACGGTATCTTCCGCTCACAGTCTCGTAAATGCTGTCCTGATGGGAACCGTCAGCGTTCGTGCCATAGGCCAGTCCACTGATGACTTTTTCACCACCCTTGATCATGGGATAGGAGGCACGGTTGGCATTGTTCATGACCAGCGTTCCATATTCCTTCAGGGAATAGCCGTTTACACCGCCGTTCAGTAATCTGGCTCTGAGGTCGGTACTGATACCGGTCTTAAAACGAATTCCCGCTTTTCCGGTGATACGGATGGAAAATCCGTGGTAGGTCAGCAGATCTGTCAGCTCCGGCTGTTCCGTCGCCACATAGGCATTGTTACGGTATTCCATGGTCCAGACATACATGCCGATAGGCGCACCGTTGGCATTATAACGATAGACCACTGCTGCCTGTGCATTTCCGTCCGGAAGGGTAACGATGCGGCGGTTATTCCGCACCTGCGGAGTATAGGCGACACCGTCCACATAGATCGCGGCAGCATCATATCCCGACGGCACCTGCAATACCACGTTGGTAGACGAAGTCGGCATCGGGCAGGGGCTTGCCGGCATATTTTCGTAGACCGGGATCTTGAATACAAAGGTATTCTCCAGTGCTCCGGCACTCTCATACAGTTTTTTGATGCTCAGGGCTTCCGTGGTGGGCGCTGAGATGTTCTGCATATACTGGTGGGTATATATCGGGTTGCTGGCTGTGGGGGATACGTTGAATTTCTGTAAATATAAGGTATCCTGGCCCTTCCGTATGTAATTCGCGGAGATTACTTCCGCTCCTCCCAGAATGGAATAGTAGGCTCCCTTCCAGTTATTATTTTTGGCATAATTCAATCCATTGATGATCACCTGTTCGTTGGTGCTTCCGGAGGCCCCCACATTGAAATAATTATAATACCCTTCATAGCCGGGATAAATACCGGAAATCAGTGGTGATGTGCCCTGTCCCTGTTCCTGCAGCACTCTGGCTGCCAGATGGAACGGACTGACCTGACGGTTCTCCTCCGCACCGATGGTCCAGAAAATATGATAGAACTTCATATCCGTTCCGGGCGCGTTCTGACTGCTGTTCATAAAAGTTCCCTCAAGGAAATTTTTAACAGCTTCCTCTGTGTGGTAGCTTTCATTGTACGTCAGCTGTTCAAACTGGAAAATAGCATTTTCCTGTAACGCATTTCTCGGATCCATATACAACTTCAGTACATCCTCCGATGCAAAATACCAGTTAGGACTGTGCTGTCCTTCCTTGCAATAGTCCCCGTAGCTCTTATAGACCAGACTTTTTCCGCCCTGTAATTCATTGTTTACCACCGTCTGGAAATCCAGTCCCGTATTCTGCCGCACAAAAGTCCAGTTGGGATGCTGCTGTTTCAACGCCTGCAATGCCGGGCGGTAGCTCTCCGGGAACTCTTCGATGTCCGCATAGACGCCCGTGGCATTTTCCTCTGCCAACATCACTTCCGCTCCGGGATTCATGCCATACAGCTCTTCCCATTCCAGAAAACGTTCGTCGGAGCATGCCAGATGATCTCTGGGGATGTATCCTACATAGGTCTTACCGCTGATCTCCGCGGACACTTTTTCCCAGACCTGATAGTCCTCATCCACGGCCACATCCAGGATCTCCACCATCTGTCCGCTGGCTGCGGTGCCTGCGATCGCACTGCTGTTATCCGCTTCCGAGCGGATCGGCAGCTCATCACACAGATAGACCAGTGCCATGACTTCCCGTTCTTCCACGATCTTCTGCAATGCTTCCCCGGCCTCGTCGATCCATGCCTGATCTTCCTCGTCCAGCGCATGGGTCCGGTAAGTATTGCCCTCGTAGGTAAATATGAATGCCACCAGGAGAATGGCTCCCAGAAATGCTAGTTTTCTTTTCATGAAACTCAATTCTTTCTTTAATATGTGCTCTTCATATGTGCTTCAGTTTCTTGTGCAGCACCCGGATCCCCTTCGGCGCTATGGCGAACAGTGTATGATAACACTTATTCTTTTTCGTAAGGTAAGGGTTTCTCATAGCGCGCCACCATCCCTTCCGCAGGCTCTTCACGACGCTGCGGTAGAACGCATTGTCCCCGGTCATCTGTGCTATGGGAATATGCAGCATGTAGTCCAGTCTCTGGAAGACACCGAAACGGAAGGCGATCTCCGTCAGCTCCGGGTATCTCTCCTCCACCAGCCGCAGTACCATATCTGCGTTCTCGATGTTGTCCGCGAACACTCGGGAGAAGCGGTTTTTATCTCTGGTGTTGCTGTCCGGGCGGTAAAATACGTGATAGGTCTGACCCGGAATGCACGCGATCCCGGGAACGATGTTCTCCTCATCCGTCAGCAGCTTCACCAGCAGGTGGAAATCCTCGTTCAGCGCTCCCACCGGGAATTTTTCCTTTGTGAACAGATCCTTTTGCAACAGCTTGGTACAGAAGGAGCAGTCTCCCCGGTGCATCAGCAGCTCTTTTAAGAAATCCTCTGCCGGGATCACCTGTTCTTCGGATACCGGTTCGCAGATGTTCGGCAAGATGTTGCCATCCTGATCGATCTCATCCCTGCCCACCTGAGCAATGGGCATATGTGTAGTCGCGATCGCCCGGTACAGGCGCTCGTACATATCGGCATCCACATAGTCATCGCTGTCCACGAATCCCACGTATGCTCCGGCGGCCTGCGTCAGTCCGAAGTTCCTCGCAGAAGAGGGACCTCCGTTCTCCTTGTGAAAAACGCGGATACGCGGGTCATTTTCCGCCAGCCGGTCGCACAGCGCCGGGGTGTCATCGGTGGAGCCGTCGTCGATCAGCAGGATCTCCAACTCCGGATAGGTCTGCTTCTGCAGGCTCTCCACGCAGCGGGGCAGATAAGGTATGATATTGTACACCGGCACGATCACACTGATCAGCGGCTGGTTGGTCTCATTACTGTTCACGTTCTGTCCTCTTCATTTCTTTCCGTTAAATATCGATACATCCGTCGCTCCGGGATCACCGGGGCAGGGGAGCAGGGACCATCTGTCCACAGCAGAGGGACAGATGGTGCCGAAAGGCACTGGTCGTCTGCACGCAGTGCCGGCTCTGCAGGTGCGGTGCCGGAACCGTCGGAGAGGAATCCCATCTCACGACTCAGTCTGACCAGTCTCTCCGCGGCGGTCCGTGCATTCCATTCCGTCCGGACGGTCTGCTGCGCCGCTTCTCCCAGTCTGCGGCACTCTGCCGGATCCTGCAGCAGCTCTTCAACGTATTCCTGCAGCTGCTGTTCACAGCCGTCGTGATAGAGGATCCCGTTTTCCCTCTGTCGGATCATCCAGGGAGCCGCTCCGATCATATGATCCGCCACGACGGCGCAGCCGCTGTTCATGGCTTCGTTTACTACCGCTCCCCAGCCTTCCTTCCGGTCACTGGTGACGAGGTAGATCTCCGATTCCTCCATGGCTGCCCGGACCTCCTCCGGGCTCCGGAAGCCTGCGAAGGTGATCTTATCCGTCACGCCAAGCTCTTCTGCCAGGCTGTGCACTTCTTCCTCCAGTTCTCCTCCGCCGATCATCGTAATGTGAAAAGGAATCTCTTCCAGATGTTCTTTCAGATAAGCGGCTGTCTTCACTACCAGCTCTGGATGTTTCCAGTCGATCATCCGCGCCGCCCACAGGATGCTTCCTTTTTTCTTGCGTGAAAAAGGTTCCCCCGGCGCATACTCTCTGGTCTCGGGGAAATACCCGAACCGCAGCATTTTCTCCGGATAGGCATGAATGATCCCCAGGTCGCAGGGCACATAGGCTCCGGCACACAGGAAGTACACCGGTGCCTTGCGGTATCTGGTGTGGTCTTTATACTTTTGCAGCAGTCCTCTGGGAGAGATGGCTTTCCATTGTCCTTCTTTATACAGCCGCTCGTTGTAGCGGAAGATAGGTTTTCCCGCCGCCAGGCGTTCCCGGATGTAGCTCTCGTCATCGCATCCACCGAAGATCACCACGTCAGCGGTAAGGAGTAGGTTCTGCCATTCCGGTCCGCCCGCAGTCTCTTCGTCTGGATTCCTGCCCATGAATGCTTCCGGGCCGCCTGTAGTCGTACCGTCCGCCTGTACATAGCGCACGTACGGTCTCTCCTCGGCCTGCCACCCCATCTTCACCCGTTCTTCTTCCATGGGCTGGGTCTGCAGGAAGCAAAAGCTTCCTTCCAGGAGTTCATACAAGGCATCGCAGAAGGACAGCTGATGGTGATTAAAATAATTAGAAACGAATACCACCTGCATTCTCAGCCCTGCCTTTCCGCTATCTTTGCATAGATTTCCTGCAATTTTGCAAAATTTTTCTCTTTATCGTGGGTTTTTCTTGCATGTTCTCTTGCATTTTTAGAGTATTCCAACATTTTCTCCGGAGAACTCCACATTTCGATAATGGATTTTTCCATGGATTTTACAATATTTTCCAATTCTATTGTTTTTAATTCTTTTGAATTGCACGTGTTATTTTTGCATTCAGCCGCATCTGACGTATTTCTGCTGGTTTCAGCCGTTTCTGTCAGCCGGTGTCCTTCACACCACAGGCCGTCCCTTCCGCCGTCGAACAGACTGGGGATCCCGCCCACCTCGGTGCTGACACAGGGCACTCCCAACAGCATGGCCTCTCCCAGGGAGTTCGGCGAATTTTCCAGGGAAGAACAGCACAGGAACAGATGACTTCGGAGGAATCGTTCCCGCATCTGTTGTTCTGTCAGTTTCCCTGTGAAATGCATGCAGTCTTCCAGCTGCCCCTCCCGGATCAGATTCCGGAGATACTGTCCGTAGGCGGAGATCTTCAGCTTCTGCTTCAGCGTGTGGTATGCCGTCAGATCATTTCCCGCCACATACACCTGCACATCGGGGAATTTCCTGCGGATCCCGGGCAATGCTTTCAGGAGATAATGCAGGCCCTTCAGCGGATAATCTCCCTGACTGACGAAGATGCTGTGGGGTTCACAGTGCTCCGGGTCCCAGCCGCCTTCATAGAAGGAAGCGCGCAGGGTCTCATTCATAGGATAATACTGTGCTCCGGGATTCCACCCGGTGGTCACCTCCCGGTCCCATGCCGTCCTGCCGGTGATATTTCCCGCCAGACCGATGGCTTCTCTCTCCATCACACCTCTGCGGGCGAATTTCTCCTGTTGGCTGCGCAGGCTGTCCCGTTTCACCAGATCCCGGAAGGTCACTTTGCGCGTCACGCGCTCCGGTAGATCGGCGAAATAGGCTTCCGCACAGAGGCTGCAGATGCCCTGGATCCCCAACAGGATCCTCTCCGGATGCGGATAGACACGGCAGACCGCCAGCGTATGGGGATATTCCGTACCAAAGCAGTGGATCACATCCGGGTCATAATCGTCCGTGATCTTACGCAGTTCTCCCTCCAGCTCCGGCTGGTAACGGTCCGGATGTACGGTATCCTCATGGAAGCCGTAGCATCTGACGAGATATCCACCGCCCCCCTCCGGAGCAGAAGCAGCTTCCGTAGCAGAAGTGGCTTCCGCGACACAGGCAGGGTGTTCCCCCTGCACCCGGACTACAAAACTCTGTGGGATCTCTTCCCCCGCGGGAACCGGGAACGCCACTGCCAGCGTCATGCCGGTGTCTTCCCGGTCCACGATCTGCGACAGCAGTCCGGACAGCCAGCCTTCCTTATTGGAAGCTTCTCTATGCAATGCCTCGGCGATCACCGGGAGCATGATATTGCAGACCCACAGTACTCTCATAAATCAAATCCTCTTTTAATTAAATATCCAATTCAGGTAAGGCAGCAATCTGATCTCCACATCGTACATGCCACGTAACAGCATTACAAAATACAGCAGATATGCCGCGACGACTCCGACAATGCACAGGTTGCGGAACCATCCCTTTTTCGCATTCCATAACACGCCCGGGATCAGAAAGATCTGGGACTGGATCAGGTAATAGGCCACACGGGATACCTCCGGGATGAAGGAGCCACAGGTATAGAGCACCAGTCCCGCCAGGTTCAGATAGAAATAGTAACGGTTCCTGCGATTATCCCGGATACTGTCCTTCCAGTAGATCAGGCACAGGATCAACACCGCCAGGCATTTTCCGATATTCACGTAGGACAACTGGCCGTTGTCGAACATGGAATCCTTATAATAGGGATAAAACTTAAAAATAAGATTCCGATAAAAGCCCTGTCCGAAGATCAGGGATAAGATCAGCAGGATCCCGACCGCATAGTGCCATTTTTTCAGTCGTACCCGCGACAACAGATCTGCTGCGATATAGGCCGGAATGATCAGCAGCACCGATTTATGGATCGTACATCCCAGCAGCACCCAGAGGATGAACTTGCCATACTCGCCCCGCAGTACATATTTCTGCGCATACATAGCCAGCGCCAGTGCAAAATAATACCGCACGGAGTTCATGCTGTTAAAATAGAAGCCCTGGGTCAGCAGTATAAACAGGGACAATACGTACCAGTCCGCCTGATCATGCAGCGCTTTCAGGAAGAAAAACACCGTGACCAGCGAAAAAAATCCAAAGATCGGCAGATAGGAGCCCTCACCGAAGATCCAGTGAAACAGCTTCACCAGCCCGACAAAGCCTTTTTCATAGGAGACATGGCGTCCCTGATCGATCAGCTGGAACTTCAGCCAGTAGACCCAGTAGTCACCACCCACCGCAATACGGCAGGCCGAGACTCCCGCCAGGAGGCAGAATACGGCGGTCTCCGCCACCAGGTTCCTCGCTTGCTGACGATCGTACCCCACCGGTGCTCCAGGCATCCGCCTGCCCGACAGGTATCCTGCCGTGTAGGCGCTGTTGCGCACGCAGAAGCCGAATCCCACCGTTACGAGTGTTAATACAATATATACCAGTGCACTTTTTCCCATGTGGGACCCCCTTCCTGCCTACGATGTCTGTCTCAATTTCCGGCGTATTCTCTCGCGATGTCCGCCGCGGTTCAGGCCAAGCCGCGCTTTCCTGCTTCCCGGATGCCGTCCCGCATCCACTGCTTCGCCTGTTTTATCGTTACCTCACTGCACAATGTCCCCTTATGGGCATACAAAAACCGCAGTGCCAGCGGTCCTGCCAACCTTCCGTACAGATAATGATACAGTACACCACGGTCATGGAAGAATTTCTCATTGTAGCCCCGGAACCAGGTGGAGTCTCCCGCTTCCTCTCTGCCGATGGTCACGGGCGCGGTATAGACCTTATAGCCTTTCCGGAGGAACTCCGCCAGGAACAGGCTGTCCTCGCCGTTACTGTATTTCGCTCCGCCGCCGAACAGCAGGGAGAAGGTGCTCCCGGATGCCAGCAGGCTGTCCCTGCGTACCGCAAAGCTCACCGCTCCGTACCGGCCGCAATTATACCAGCGTACCCGTTTCCGCTCCGTGATGTGGTAGGTGCGCCGGGATTCCTCGACTTCGATATTAAAAATGATCATGTCTGCCTGCGGATTTTTCTCAAATTCTTCCAGGATCGCCGTTTCATAGCCGTCCTCATACACAATATCTGCATCCGAAAAAAGGCAGATGTCCCCTCTCGCCCGAAGGATGGCTTCATTTCGGCTTCTGCCGATGCCCCGGTCCGGGAAGCTATAGAAACGGATGGTTCGTGCCTCTCCGTTTTCCTGGGATATCTGCATTTCCTCCTGCCCGAGTCTGTCGCATTGGTTGATGATCACCGCATCGGACTGCAGGTTCATATGTTGTACGGTTTCACAAAGAGAAGCGTTCATTACCGATGCCAGTACTTCTACCTTCATGCCTGCTCTCCTTCTGCCTGGGTAGTCTTTGTATGTTCCATTTCTGTATTTCTCGTATTCATATCATTATCTGCTGTATCGGAACCAATCATCGGGAGAAAATAATAGCTTCGGATCAGGGTCTCATCCGCATTCCATAAAAAGGCTCCGTCCACCTTACAGTCCTGTGCGGTCAGATACTCCAGCACAGCCTCCAGGCGTTTACCCACCGTCGCTCCGGCCGGCACTGCCAACAGGACCACATCCGCCACCCGCAGAGTCTCTGCGCTCTCAGGGCATAACAGCGGACTGGGAACTGCGATCCATTCTCTGTCGATGAGCTGCACTCTGCCGCTGGTCTGCTCTCTACCGGCGGACTGCAGCTCGCGCAGTCTGTCCACGGCCTCCTGTGGATCTGCCTCCGGCAGGGCACCGCAGACGGCGATCTTATGGGCATCCGCTTTCTCCAGCAGATATTTCACATTTTCCGCAAATCCCGTACTTTCCACTGTACCCAGACCGTGTAATCCATACCGTCTGCGGAGAGTGGCCGGGAGCCAGATGCTGTCCCGGGACAGCTCCCATAACAGGAAGATCACCACTACGAAAAACAAGGACAGCACCGCCGCCAGGATCACGGCCCGTACCGGACGCACATCCGGCACCACTGCCTCTGCGAGGTCTCCATGATCCAGCACTTTGATCCGCGTGATCTCCGGCATACTCTCTGCGAACTCCCCGCACATGGTCTCTTCCGTGGCATGGGCCAGCGCAATGCTCTCCCCTGGATCCTGTGTCGTAGCCTTCGTCATCGGAATACTGAAATCGGAAGGCAGGGCAGCCGACAAAGCTTCGATCCAGCGGTCTCTGCCCTGTTCCAGCACTGCCGCAGCACCGGTCTCTCCGCGCTCTGCCGCTTCCTGCAGATGAGTCTCCACACCATCCAGAAATTCTCCCGTGTGGAGCAGGCTGTTCCAGGTGGCTTCGTTGATATAGTAAGCACCGGCCGCATTAGGGTTCTCGACATATTCTACCTTATAAGTGGAAGAAGCCGCATACCCGGGATCGGGCTGCAGCAACACATTTTTGACATAATAACCGCCGCCGAACAGTACTGTACCCAGTATCGTCAGCGCCAGTATTTTCCATAGATTACGGCCCAGCCGCAAGAGCAGCAGCCGCAGATCGAAGGGTTCCTTACCATAGCTTGCTTCCATGAGGCTTCCTCCCATATTGTCATATTCCCATACGATCAGCTCAGTTATCGTCTTTTTCCGCACGGCCGTCGTACTCTGCCTTGAAGGCCGTCACCTGTTCGCTCTCGACACCCTCCGTGCTGTCCGGCCAGAACAGTACCTTCAGTGTCAGAAGCATCAGCTTCAGATCCAGCCATACCGAATAGTTTTCGATATATGTCAAATCCAGTTTTAACTTATCGTACGGAGAAGTATTGTATTTTCCGTATACCTGAGCGAACCCCGCCAGTCCCGCCTTCACCTTCATACGGAAGGCGAACTCCGGCATGACTTCGGTATACTGGGCAATGATCTCCGGGCGTTCCGGTCTGGGACCGATGAAGGACATATCTCCCCGCAGGATATTGATCAGCTGGGGCAGCTCGTCCAGACGGCATTTGCGGATCACTTTCCCGATCGGAGTGATGCGGTCGTCATTTTTCTGTGCCAGGCGGGCTACGCCGTCCTTCTCCGCATCGGTGCGCATGCTGCGGAACTTCATGATATAGAACTCTCTCTGGCCGATGGTACAGCGCACCTGTTTGTACAATACCGGGCCGCCGTCATACAGCTTGATCGCCAGTGCCGTCAGGAGCATCAGCGGAGAGGTGATCACCAACAGGATCAGGGAGCAGACCACGTCGATGGAGCGCTTGATGAACCGCTGCTCCATGCTGAGGGAATACTCTCTGGTCAGCAGGATCGGCGTATCAAATACATGTAATTCCTCGGAACCTACTAAAATAACATCTGATATTTTCGGCATTACATACACACGGATCGACTGCGCATAACAGAATTTCAGTATGGTGTTGCGGTCCTTCTCATTAATATCCCAGATCACGACAGCGGTGATCTCACCGTTCTGATAATCACTCAGAATCTCCCTGCAGAGCTCTGCCGCGCCCTTTCTAATATGTTCACATTTCGTGATCTTGTATTTATCCTTACGGCTTTCGAACTTTTTACAGATATCCGCGATGGGACGATCCCCATGGATCAGCAGGAGTTCTCTGGGCGGGAACGCCGTACGATAGATTTTATTCGCAATATTGGCATAGATGATCACTGCCACGATCTGCAGCACGACCATGAGCAGGAACATATCCGGCGGGAACACACTACGCGCCATCATACACAGCTCGGCATAGATCAGTACATCCGCCATCAGTGTCGCAAACACCTGGGAAAATATGATCTCTGTATTTTTCATATAACCAAGACGCATTCCACCGTAGGTCACGGAGAAAAAGATCAGGATCACACTGTAGATACCGTTCTCCAGCAGGAAACCGCGGTACCAGATCTTCTGCAGCGGATCTACCAGCTGGAACTGGAAGTGGAACTGCCACATGTAGGCAAACAGGGCAATTTCCAGGAACAGGCAGATCGCCGACAGTCCTATATTGATCAATCGCTTAAAGGATTCCCTTCTGCGCAATCTGTTCACATAATAATTACCGTTTGTATTCAACACAAACTCCTCCTATATTCTGCGCTTCACCGCACGTACTGCCCAGAAGCAGAAATGCCAGGCGCTGCTCGGCACAGACATTCCCTCTGCCTTACGATACAGATTCCAGATCCTGCGCAGAGCTTCTAGCTTGTTGGAAGACAGGGATTTCCCCGCTCTCCGATATTTTACCAAATTTTCATCCAAACCACAAGCCACAGTACCCCCGCGCAGTATTCTCCACCATAACGCGGTATCCTCACTCTTGATCTGCGGCATCTGCAGCTCTTCTTTTGACAGCTGTTCCATGTCGAACATTACTGTGCTGGTGAAGATCGTGGTATTTTTCAAGGCTTCCTTATAATTTATGGTCGTCGGTACATGGACTATTTTCCCCGTTCCTATGCCGTTCTCGTCGGCGAATTCATATCCTGTGAACACAAAAGCAGCCTTCTGCTGCTTCATAAAAGCAAGCTCCCGCTCCAGCTTCTCCGGTACCCACAGATCGTCCGCATCCAGATAAGCCAGGTAACGTCCCTTTGCCTCATTCACTCCCAGGTTCCGCGCCCTGGCAGCTCCCAGATTCGTGGGATGGGTCAGCAGCCGGATCCGCCGGTCTCCGGTCCGCCGGATATATTCTTCGATGAGCTGTCTGCTGCGGTCCGGCCCACAGTCTTCTATTAACAGCAGCTCCCAGTTCGTATAGGTCTGGGCCCGCACACAGTCAAGTGTCTCTTCGATATAGTTTTCCGCCCGGTATACCGGTACCACTATACTGATCAAATCCTGTTCCATATTGCAATCCTTCTGTTTATCCGAATTCTGAGCCGGTTGTTATCCGGCTTCTATCCGATTCCTATCTGATTCCTATCTGATTTCTATCAGGTAATATCCTGCTGTGGTCTTCAGCTCTGTGTCTGTCCCCAGGGTCTCCTGCAATTTTTCCGCGGTATCCTCCGGCAGATCCCCCGGCAGTAAAATGTAGTCTACTCCTGCGGCCGCCGCACTGTCAAGGCAGGTTCTGAAATCAATGGTCCGTTCACCGGTATTTTCCTCCGTGCGGACATACTCCGGCTCCCCGGTCTCCTCCAGATGGTTCATCCACAGATACAGGTCCTCCTGCCATGTCTCGTAGGTGTCGTACGAATAGCTTCCCAGCGCGGCATCCCAGATGCTTCTCCCATACACGGGATGGATATCGGCACTGTATGCCCTGGCCGCCGCCAGGATCTCCTTCGGAGCCCATAGGCTATATTCCGTCTCTCCGCTCTCTTCCAGGTGATATTCCGACAGCTGCCCAAGCACCTCCCGGGGCTGTTCCACCTGTGTCAGCTGTGAACCGGTCCGGTCCGATACCGGATTCCCGCTCAGGATCACAATTCCCGCCAGGAGCAATGTAGCTGCCACATTCCGGATACTTTTTTCTCTCCACAGGGTATACAGGAACTCTGTACATGCCCAGGCGATCAGTGCTGTCTGGGGCACTGCGGTCCAGATCCATACATAGGAATAAAACGCGGTCTGGTATTTCATCAGGATCACCGCTGTCACCGGGCAGATGCAGGCCAGCGTGATCAGCATCGCATATAAATAGAACAGCGGCTGCTTCCCACCGTTCCTTGCTGCTTTGCTTTTCCACAGGCAATACCCCAGATAGAGGATAGCTGCCAGCAGCAATGCTGCATATTTCCCATGCTGCGTATAATCGAGCCATCCGTTCGTAGCGGACTTCAGAAGTGTCATCATTCTGCGTCCTCCTCTCCCGGTGCTGTCTTCACAGCCTGTGTTTTCTCAGGATCGCTGCGGCAGCACATTGTCCACAGCCACCGTAATGCCACCCATGCCACCGTCACGAGCAGGCACACTCCCGCGCCGTACAGTGTCCAGACCATACAGGCTTCCGCCAGGATACAGAGCACCGCACCGAGATATTTTCTCTCGAACAGGCATGAAAACAGATAGGGAAGCAGCACCGCCGCACGGATCGTCACTCCCCGGAAACCTCCGTAGAAAATATCAAATCCGTCCACGCCGGGCATGTAAGTCCCTGCACAGAACAGTATTCCCACTATGATCAGGAAGATATTGCATTTTTCTCTATTATGATCAAAAAGCACGACACCCAGCCTGCCGTAAGCCAGGTATCCCATACATAAAGTCAGGCAGGGGATCAGCCGGTATACTACCGTTTCAGGGGTCATACCGCTCCAGCGGCTGATGGTTCCGTACAGAGTAGGCAGGCACAGCAGCTTCAGACGGAAAGACATGCCCTGTGTATACGGTTCCCCCGTGAGGGGATCCACCGTATAGATGCTGTTCTCCTTCAGGAAGGTATTGACGGTCTCCAGCGTCATATCGCCGTCCGTCCACACACGTTCTCCCGTGAGGATCCATAGCACCTGCAGCAGAATGAAAAATGCAAGTACTACTGTCAAAATCTGTTGTCTTCCGCTCGTTTTGCTGTTCTCCGGTGCCGGTTTTCCGATGATGCTGTTTTTATGTGCGATCAGACCGGACAAGATCAATACAAGCACCGCTACGACGATCTCGG
>ERZ791731.460-NODE-460-length-23012-cov-44.6422_pt1 | contig 23012 bp, 11 predicted proteins | sample MGYA00509954_ERZ791731 | MGnify/ENA primary metagenome ERZ791731 (study PRJEB30046, sample SAMN00715134) | human gut metagenome | study: EMG produced TPA metagenomics assembly of the A metagenome-wide association study of gut microbiota in type 2...
TCTTCTTTTCGCAACACTAAGGTAAGTGAAAATTCTGACATGGCAAAATCCTGGGCAACTTTTTGTTGCTCAGGCACTTATAAATAATGTTAAACTATAGTGTTGCGGAATTAAGGTTTATCTCATTATTCTATTTGTTTTTCATTTTTTTGTATTATCTTTGTCTCCAAATAAGATCAATGAATGAATTATGAAACGATATAAATCCTGCACTCTGATTATATTGCTGCTGTTGGCATCGGCTCTTCAGGCATATGCGCATATTTCCAGAAATATGTTCATGCTTTCCAATCTCAATACTGACAATGGTCTTTCCTGCCCTCGAGTTTATTCTATTGTCGAGGCAGAGGATGGTGCCATGTGGATAAGTACTAAGCGTGGAGTTGACCGATATAATGGGCAACAGGTAACCAATTATACTTTATACACAGAGATGCCGTATAGTGATGCTAGTGGTAGAAGTATTAAACTGACTAAGGATGCGCAACATCTGATTTACGCCTACGACAACAAGGGAAAGGTGTATATATATGATAAGAGGAAAGATACATTTGTTTTGAAATGTAATCTTCAGAAAATTTTAGGTGGAAGTATCGTGTTGAACGAACTGTTGGTAGACGGAAAGGGCAATTTCTGGTTAGCTATGGATAGAGGCATTTATTGCTTATCAGCAGCTACTGATGGAAAGGAGATCGTTCGGGAGACAGCTAAGGGTAGGTTTGTATTGAAAAATACCTATATTAATCATATCCAATTTATAGGTCAGAAACTCTTGATAGGAACATTTAAAGATGTTTATTGCTATTCGATGTCTGCCCGGAAGTTAGAAAAGAAGATTAGTGGCAGTTCTGTAGTATCCTCTTATCATGATATTGTGGGACATCGTATCTGGCTGGGTACTTTTCACGAAGGAGTTAAAGTAGTGGATGATCGTACTTGGAAGCTGATAAAATCTGCTGATTTCCAATCTTTGCAAAACATTCCTAAAATTCCAGTACGTTCAATCATTTTATATGATAAGCAGACTCTTCTGATGGCTGTAGATGGAGCTGGAATATATGCTTATGACAGTTCGAATAAACAAACCAAGCTCTTGCTTGATACAGACGGACGTTCGGGTAACGTGCTGAATGGTAATGGATTATATACCTTGTGCTGCGATCGTTTCGGCGATTTATGGACAGGCTCTTACTCGGGAGGAGTAGATTTGGCAATACCGATGAAACATACATTGGAATATATCACACATGAATATCTCAACAATCAATCACTGATAGACAATTGTGTGAACGATGTTTTCCAAAGCCGTGATGGGAAAATATGGTATGCCACAGATAAAGGAGTAAGTGTTTATGATGCGCAGACTCGTCTTTGGCATCATGGATTATACAATAAGGTGGCGCTTACGATTTGTCAGACTGTAGACGGCAGAATTCTGGTTGGTACCTATGGTAACGGTGTATATCAGGTTCATGCTGATGGCACTAGTATGCCTGCTTATTCTGTGGAAACAGGAATGTTGAAGAGTGATTACGTATTCAGTCTTTTTACTGATAGCGATGGTAATATTTGGGTGGGATGTTTGGATGGAGATATGGCTTGTTTCCCTTCAGATAAATATAATTTGAATGGAACGGGAAAGTCGGTATTCTATCTGCCTGTCAACGAAGTGCAATGCATCACGGAATCACTGGATAAGCGTTTTATTGCTGTAGGAACTTCGCATGGAGGCTATTTGATTGATAAGCGTGAACCTTTGCATCCTCGTCGTTTCTTTTATCCTGAACAGTATCCTGAAAAAGACATTAATTTGTTTGTCAACAGTATGGCTTTTCAGGATTCCCGTCATATCTGGATTGGAACGGATGGAGGAGGACTCTATGATTATGATTTCCTGACAAAGAAGTTTAAGCGTTATACTAATCAGGACGCTTTGCCTTCTAATACTGTTTATGGACTTATAAAAGGTATTAATGGCAATTTGTGGATCAGTACGGATAAAGGATTGGCGTTCATGAAACAGGGGAAGATAGTAAACCTCAATATCTTTAAGGGAATGGAACGTGAGTATAACCGAATGTCTGTTGCGTGTACTTCAGATGGCAGGGTGCTTTTTGGCAGCAACGATGGAGTTGTCGCTTTGACTCCTATGTTTGCCAAAGGTTTGAATTATGCCGCTCCACTTCGTATTCATAGTGTTGAGGTTGAAGGTGTCGAACGTTCCGATTACTGGAATGAATGTCTCTTTGAAATGTTGAAGGAAGGCAAATTGAAACTTAGCCATAATGAGAATACGCTGGTTGTTTCTTTCGAGAGTATCAATTATCAATACCAGTATGATATCCAATATCAATATTATTTGGAAGGATACGACCGTAATTGGAGTAAACCATCTTCTAATCAGTTGGCACGATTTGTAAATTTGCCTTCGGGCAGCTATGTGCTTCATGTAAAGGCTATTTGCAGAAGTAATGGTAGAGAATTGGGAGAAACAACTTTGGAAATTCATATAGCCCAGCCTTGGTGGAATACCTGGTGGGCATGGATTATCTATCTCTGTATTTTTGCTGCCATCTTATATTTTGTCTGGCAGTATTACAAAGAGCGCTTACAGCGAAAGTATTATGATGAGAAAATCAATTTCTTCGTTAATACTGCCCATAACATACGTACTCCTTTGAGTCTCGTGTTGGCTCCTCTTGATAATCTGGCTAATGATTCCAACTTGAGTGAGAAAAGTCGTGGATTCTTGGATATGGCGCATCGCAACGGCAACAAACTATTGAAGATGGTTACAGAATTGCTTGACTTCCAAAAGGTAGAGCAATCTGCCGAACAGGTTCGCCTGCAAGATATAGAATTGCCGATGCTTTTACGTGTGCAGTTGGAAAAGTTTGTATTGGCAGCTCAGGAGAAGCATATTCAATTGTGTATTGAAACGTGTCCGCAGCAACAGATTCATTCTGATGTCAAAATGATGGATCTGATATTGGAAAATCTTCTCTCGAATGCTATCAAATATACACCTCAAGGTGGAAAGGTTACGTTGTCGGCTTCTGTTGAAGGTAAGATGGCTATGATTCATGTATGTGATACAGGTATAGGTATTCCAAAGGCCGAAATTAAGAGTATCTTCAAGACCTTCTTCAGGGCTTCTAATGCGATAAATTCTCAGGAAATGGGAAGTGGATTAGGACTGATGCTTACGCGGAAGCTCGTAGAGAAATTAGGAGGAAAGCTTAGTTTCGTAAGTGAGGAAGGAAAGGGTACTACTTTCTGTGTGAAGGTGCCATTAGGTAATGTTACAGATTCTTCTGTCCGGCTTGTAGGAGAAAAGAAAAATGTTGCAACTGAATCTTCTTTAGCTGAAGATAAGCATGATGAAACTTGCCAGACTGTGTCTTCTGCGGTTCTGCAGGATGCTGATGTTTCAACGGATACACTTCTTTTTGTCGATGACAATGAAGATCTTCGCAAATATATCAGAATGACTTTTGGTGATTCTTATCAAGTCGTTGATGTGGAGAGTGCAGAGGCTGCCTTGAAATATTTGAAAGAGGGCGGGGTATGTGATATCGTTGTTTCTGATGTCATGATGCCGGGAATGCAAGGAGACGAGTTCTGTCGCAGCATCAAGGAAAATAAGGAAACATCATGGCTGCCTGTTATCCTGCTGACTGCTAAGGCTGGTCGTGACTTTATGATAGAGGGACTCGGACTTGGTGCTGATGACTATATAGCCAAGCCATTCGATACTGCTATTCTTGCGAGTAAGGTTGCCAGTATTTTGAAGAATCGTCGCCGGTTGAGTCAGTATTATATGGACAGAAGCCTTGCTCTTGTTAGAGGAGAGGTTGCTTCTGAGTCTGCTTCTTCCAAGCAGATTGTGGGTTCTGATTCTTCCTATGAACACTTGGAACCTACTGGAGTTTCTGAAGAGAAAAGGGATGATACTGTCTTGAATAAGCAAGGCCAGACATTCGAAAATGTGGCAGAAACTGTTCTGGATCCACAAGACCAGGCTTTTGTAGATAAAGCTACCCGTTTGGTGTTGAGTCATCTGAGCGACACAGACTTTAATATCGACCGACTCTGTAGAGAGATGGCGATGAGCAGAACGCTTTTCTATGGTAGACTGAAGACTCTTACGGGCCAAAGTCCGCAGGATTTTATGCGTTTGATACGTCTGGAGCAGGCTGCAATCTTCCTGAAACAGGGGGATAGTGTGCTGGATGTATCTGTGAAAGCCGGTTTTGTAAATGTGAAGTACTTTAGTACTGTATTTAAAAAGCACTTTGGAGTTTCTCCAAGTAAGTATCTGTAAATTAGAGTTTTAAATTCAAAGAAAAGGTTTCTGTTTAAACGATATGTCTGAATTGAAACCTTTTTTGTTTGTTATCTAACCCTCTGAAAGTTCCTTTTCTTTATCTTTGCAACCAAATTCTGTTACGTAAGTTAAACAGTTATTTAAAAAACGAAACAATAACAATATAAACATAAAAATGAAAAGGAACTTTTTGAAATTTAGCCTCTTTTTAATAGGCGTTTTCACATGTTTCTCATGCGAAGCAAGTACGTTGCACTCATCCAACGGTTCTGATGGCGTAGGCGAATCCATACCTACTGCCCAGCAATGGAATAAAGACGTTGTGGGGTGGAATCTTGGCAACGAATTCGAGTGCTCAGCTCCTGGACAGGATGGTGAGTCGATGCAGATTGGCAACCCTGATGGTTCTATCCATGCAGAGACAGCCTGGGGCAATCCCGTTGTTACCAAGAAGATGATACAAGCCGTGAAGAAGGCAGGTTTCAATGCCATCCGTATTCCAATCCGTTGGCAGTGCCACATTACCAACGCTCAGGCGATGAGCATCGATAAGGCTTGGATTGCTCGCATCAAGGAGGTGGTGGGCTGGTGCCTTGACAACGGTTTGAAGGTTATCATCAATGTGCATCATGAAAAATGGCTCGAAGGTCGTCCTACCTATCAATATAAGGAAGAAAACTGCCAGAAGCTTGCGCTCCTCTGGATGAATATCGCCTCTGAGTTTGCCAATTATGATTATCGTCTTGCTTTCGCAGGAACTAACGAAGTGCATATCAAAGATAACTGGGGCAAACCTACTGCCGAGAACCTCGAAGTGCAGAATGCTTACAATCAGATATTCGTGGATGTGGTTCGTGCCACAGGCGGCAACAATGCCAAGCGCCACCTCATCTTACAGACTTACGTTTGTAACCCATGGTTTGGCATCGAGAATGGAGATTTCATCATTCCAAAGGATGCCGAAGGCAATGGCAACAACTATATGAGTGTGGAATTCCATTACTATCAGCCATGGAGCTACGCCGGCGATTGCACCTACGATTACTGGGGTGATGCCTACAAGGATGCTGGCAAGATACCTGCAGAAAACGAGAAGACGATGACGGATTTCTTCAACAAGGCGGTGAATACCTGGAGCAACAAAGGACTGGGTATCGTAATAGGAGAGTGGGGAGTAACCGATCACTATAAGTCAAACTCAGAGAAAGTGCATGAAAACATGACCTACTACTGTAAGTTCTTGACTACGGAGGCTCGCAAACGAGGCTTCTCTACTTTCGTTTGGGACAACAACCACTTCGGCAACGGCTCTGAGAAGTATGGCATCTTCGACCGTTTCAAGAGTATGAAGGTGAATGCTCCTTGGATTCTCGAAGGAATCTTTGGGAAAGAATAATGTTAAACTAAAAACAAAAATATCAATTATGAGAAAGAAAACTATGTTTCTCGGCCTGCTCGGTGCAGGTTTGATGTGGATGCCTGCTTCTGCCATTCTCGCTGCCCAGTTGAACAATGCTGCGATGAGCGTTCAGCAGAACCAAGGCATCAAGGGTACAGTGGTGGATGCCACTGGCGAAACCTTGATTGGCGCTAGCGTGAAGGTGGCTGGTACAACCAACGGTGCCGTTACCGATATTGATGGTAACTTTACGTTGAACTGCAAGCCTGGAGCAACGCTCGAAGTGAGCTATATCGGTTACAAGACGATGACCGTGAAAGCTGCTAATGGCATGAAAATCACGATGCAAGAGGATGGTAAGGCCTTGAATGAGGTCGTTGTTACCGCCCTTGGTATCAAGCGCGACCGCAAGGCTTTGGGCTATGGCTTGGAGGAGGTTAAAGGTGAGGAACTCACCAAGGCGAAGGAAACCAACGTCATCAACTCTCTTTCAGGTAAGGTGGCTGGTCTCGTTGTGCAGAACACCGCTGGCGGTGCTTCTGGTTCTACCCGCGTGCTTCTTCGTGGTAATACAGAAATGGCAGGCAATAACCAGCCTCTTTACGTGGTGGATGGTGTGCCTTTGGATAATACCAACTTTGGCAGTGCTGGTGAAGCTGGTGGTTATGACCTCGGTGATGGTATCTCTGCCATCAATCCTGATGACATTGAGACGATGACCGTATTGAAAGGTCCTGCTGCCTCTGCCCTCTATGGTAGCCGTGCTTCCCATGGTGTTATCTTGATTACGACCAAGAAGGCGGAGAAGGATAAGATTTCCGTGGAGTACAATGGTTCTTATACTATCGATACTCAGTTGGCTAAATGGGACGACATCCAGGAGATATACGGTGCTGGCTACAATGGCGAGCTTCCTAATGCGAGCACTTCTGGTACCAATGCCAGTTGGGGACCTAAGGCCGATGACTTCATGTTCAAGTATTTCGATGGCGAGGAGCGTCCATTCATGATGCATCCTAACAATGCTTCTGGTTTCTTCCGTACAGGTTTCACCACTCAGAATTCTGCCATCCTCTCAGTTAATTCCGGTAAGACGGGTATGCGTTTCTCTGTTACCGATATGCGCAACAAGGATATCTTGCCAAATACCAATATGAGTCGTGACAACTTCAACCTCCGTGTGAATACCTCAGCTGGTCCTGTTGACTTCGACTTCACCGCCAACTATACTCGTGAGAAGGTAAAGAACCGTCCTGCCCTTGGTGACTCTCAGAGCAACGTGGGTAAGAACCTCATGACCCTGGCTGGTACCTACGACCAGGCTTGGTTGAAGCACTATGAGGATGCCGACGGCAACTACTCCAACTGGAATGGTAACGATCAGTATAACAAGAACCCATACTGGGATCTCTATAAGAACAGCAATACATCCGACAAGGACGTGTTCCGTTTTACGGGTAAGGCCATCTGGAACATCAACAAGCACCTCAAGTTGCAGGGCACTATCGGTACCGATATCAACAGCATGAACTTCGAGGACTTCATTGCCAAGACAACTCCAGGAACTCCTGCCGGAAAGCTTACCGACCAAATCTTCAACAACCGCACACTTAATGCCGAGATACTCGCCCTCTACAACAACTCATGGGGCGACTTCGATGTCAACGCTACCGCTGGTGGTAACATCTTCAAGGTGAACAACAAGACCACTACCAACGTCGGTCTCAACCAGCAGATGAATGGCATCAAGAACATCATGAACTATCAGGAACAGAACACTCGTGAGAGCATGTATAAGAAGCAGATCAGCTCTCTCTATGCCAGCGCAAGCCTTGGCTACAAGCATACTTACTATTTGGAGGGAACCCTCCGTGGCGATAAGTCGTCTACGCTCCCTACAAATAATAATACATACGTATATCCATCTGTATCGGGTAGTTTGGTTTTCTCTGAGTTTATCAAGAACAAGAAGTTCATCAATTATGGTAAGATTCGCGCATCTTGGGCAAAGGTAGGTAGCGATACCGATCCATACCTGTTGGCACTCAACTATACCACGGGCAAGTACAGCTACTCGGGTTATACCATCGGTATGATAGCCAACTCAACACAGCCAAACAAGGATTTGAAGCCTACAATGACAGGTTCTTACGAGGTAGGTTTGGAGATGAAGTTCCTTAACGGACGCTTGGGCTTGGATGCCACCTATTACAACCAGAACTCCAAGAACCAGATTTTGAGTTTGGCTTCAACCACCACTTCTGGCTATGCTTACCGCCTCATCAATGCCGGTGAGATTCAGAACCAGGGTGTCGAGATTGCCCTCAATGCCCGTGCCTTGCAGATCAAGGACTTCGCTTGGGACTTGGGTGTCAACTTCTCGAAGAATACCAACAAGGTGAAGTCGCTCGTAGATGGCATGGACTATTTTGAGCTTGCCAAGGCCACATGGTGTGGTGTATCAGTAGGTGCTCAGGTTGGCGAGAACTATGGAGCTATCCGTGGACACGACTTCCTCTACAACGACAAGGGACAGGTGGTTGTCGATGCAGCTACTGGTCTTCCAAAGATTGACCAGAAGGTCAAGACCATCGGCAATTCTACTTGGGACTGGACAGGTGGTTTCTACTCAACCTTCAGCTACAAGAACTTCCGCCTCTCTGCATCCTTCGATGTGAAGGTAGGTGCCGACATCTACTCTATGTCCATGCGTTCTGCATACCAGACAGGTAAGGCAAAGGGAACATTGGCAGGCCGTGAGGAGTGGTACACTTCCGAGGAGGCTCGCAAGGCTTCGGGTATGGACCTTGCCGCATGGCGTGAAGCAGGTAACTGCAAGGGATTTGTCGTAGAGGGTGTCATCGACAATGGCGACGGTACTTATCGCAAGAACGACATTGCCGTGAACCCTGAAGATTACTGGAAGCATGTGGCAAATGGCGTGCAGAGTGCCTTCGTTTACGACAATTCTTACGTGAAGTGTCGTGAGATTACTTTCGGCTATACCTTCCCAGAGAGCATCCTGGGCAAGTATGTCAAAGGCTTGACCGTATCCTTCGTGGCTCGTAACCCATTCATTGTTTGGAAGAACATTCCTAACATCGACCCAGACTCCAGCTACAACACCTCAGGTCTCGGTCTGGAATATGGTTCCCTGCCATCTCGCAAGAGTTATGGTTTGAATGTGAACGTGAAGTTCTAGTCTCGAAAAAATGAATCAATTTCTTTAGAAGAGTTCTAATATATAATAAGGTAAGAAAATGAACAATATAATCAAGAAATATATAGGTAAGAGCAGCCTGATGATGGCTTTCGCCCTGATGGCAACCGGCACTGCGATGACTTCTTGCTCTGATGATACCTTGAGCAACATCAATACCGACAAGACCAAGGTGAACGAGCTCGACCCTAACGCACAGTTGACAACAGCTTTGTTGCAGACTTACGGTGACTTCAGTCTGATGGATACCTACCGTAACTATATATCTGGTTTTCCACAGTATTTCGCTGGTGGTTGGAATGTAACCAATTACGCTGGTTCTAATTTCAGAGAAGATGATATGTCCCGTCGAGTTTGGGACCGCTATTATGAAATCAGTATCAAGAACCTTGTGGATGCCATCCACAATTCTGCTGACAAGGCAAACTTGAATGCGGCACTTCGTATCCACCGTGTCTATCTCACGGCAGTTTTGGCAGATACCTACGGTGACGTGCCTTGTTCGGAGGCAGGTCTGGGTTATATCTCAGGTATCTCCACCCCTAAGTATGATACCGTAGAGGAACTCTACAGCTGGTTCTTCGATGAACTTGACGCTTGCGAGAAGCAGCTTGGCACAGGTACCGACCACATTTCTGGTGATGTCACCAGCATGGGTGGTGATGTAGCTCAGTGGAAGAAGTATGCCAATGCACTCCGTATGCGCTATGCCATGCGCATTTCCGATGTTAATTCACAGAAGGCAAAGGAGGAGTTTGAGAAGGCTGTGGCTGCCGGTGCTATCGCCAGTGCAGCAGATGATGCTTATATCAAGTATGCTGATGCTCCATTTACCTATTATGATGGAGCCAACGATTACGATTTCCGTGCCAATGCCTTGGGAGAGATTCTCTATGGTCAGGATGCCACATCGCCTACCATGGTATGCTCTACCTTGTTCTATCAGTTGCAGAATACCAACGACCCTCGTCTCTATCGCATCTGTCGCCACTATTACAACATCAAGCGTAGTCAGGTGAAGCCAGACAAGGAGCAGAACATCGACTTGACCGATGATTTCCTGGCTTACTTCCAGAGCAAGAACCTCGGTGAGGAGCCTTGCAACCCTGGTGCAGCCTGGTACATAGACTGGATGAATCCACCTACGTTGGATGACCTTCCTACTTTGAAGAAGTATGCAGAGATAGACGAGAACACTTATGCCAACTCTGATTATATAGCCCGAGCTAGTCGTCCTTGCCTGAACATCGACTTCGAGATGCCTTCTTGTCCTGGCGACTTGATGAGCTATGCTGAGGTAGAGTTCCTCAAGGCTGAGGCTGCCACCAAGGGTTGGAATGTAGGTGGTGGTGATGCTGAGAGTCACTACGAGGCTGGTGTTCGTGCCAGCATGGAGTTGCTCAACAACTACTATCTCACGTCCAACAAGATTTCTGAGGATGAGATCAATGAGTTCATTGCCAACAACAAGTTGGGTGACAATCCTAAGGAGACCATCAACACCCAGGCTTGGATTCTCCACATGATGAACCCTTCTGAGGGTTGGGCTAACATGCGCCGCTCAGACTATCCTGCCATCTTGAATCGTGACCGCTTGACCAAGGATGGTTTCACTTATACGGATTCCGATTGGTCAATGCCTGTCCGCTTGCAGTATCCTGAGTTGGAAGCTCAGTACAACAATGCCAACTACAAGGCTGCCATCGACCGCATGGGTGGTACAGACGATTGGCACAAGCGCCTCTGGTGGGACAAGGCTGATGTAAAACTTCAGCCAGACTTCAATCCTCCATTCGGAAAGGGATATAGCAAGTAGTGTTTAATGTTAAGTGTTAAATGTTAAGTCTTATAGGACAATAGAATAGAATAATTAATTATGAATAAGACAATGAAACAATATAAGGGAAAAGTCTTGAAGGCTATGATGATGCTCTTAGCCGTGGGTTTCGCACTGGCTGGTACATCTACCTTGTCTTCTTGCTCTTCTGACGATGAACCATACTTCACTGTCAGTGAAGATGACAATCCACGTATCTTGAACACCGACTTGGCTGATTCCAAGATAGACCGCAAGACTAATTATAAGTTGGAAATCAAGGTGACTCCAGTTCACTACACCACTGTGACATGGTTGCTCGACGGCACTCAGATTGCCGAAGGTAATACTATCGACCAAACTTTGCCAGTGGGCAATCATACTTTGAAGATTGTGGCAACCACCACCAAGGGCAAGAGCACATCCCGCACCTTGAACGTTACCGTAACTCCTGCTGCCGATGACCCAGCCTTGGGTACCAACGCTGTAGAACTTTGGGTAGCTCCAGGTGCTGAGACCACTATCCATAAGTGCAAGAATCTCGGTACAGTAGCTAAGGTGTTGGTAGGTGGCAAGGAAGTAGCCTTCGAGGTTCTCGAAGAGGGCACAGCCTTGAAGCTCACAGCTCCTACAGGTTTGGAGAATGGTGACTATGATATCACTTTGGTAGATGGTGAGGGCAACCAGTTCCCTAGCGGTACCATCAAGGTAACTACAGAGCCACGTCCATCTATGGAGAACACCCTCTGGGAAGGTGAGTTTGCCGTGACATGGAGTACACCATTCGATGCCTTGAAGGATACCTTCCTCTCAAAGGTTAAGGTGGGCACCATCCTCCGTGTCTATGTAGATGGAAATGGTCAGGGTACCGCTGCTACCTCTTGGTGGAATAACATCCTTACTGGTAAGGGCGACCCTGAGCGTGGCGACATCCTGGTGGATGGACCTGCTACATGGAAGTTTGAACTGACCGACCAGTCTATCCAGCTCTTGACAGAGCAGAATGGTCTCCTCCTCGTGGGTGACGGTTACACCGTAAAAAAAGTAACTATTGAATAATATATTGGAAAGTTTTCCGTTTTATCATAAAACGTCAAACCTTTGAATTTATGAAGAAAATATTATTATCTATTTCAATGTTGGCATTGGCTTATACAGCCAGTGCCAATGTTCCGGTTATCAAGAGCGACCCTAAGATAGAGGCTCAGGTAGAACAAACCCTGAAGAAACTCACCTTGGAGGAAAAGATAGGTCAGATGATGGAATTGGTGACCGACCTCTTTGGTGCCAACGACAAGAACGGTGTGTTCTATATCGACGAGCACAAGACCGATTCTATCCTTTCCCGCTATAAGATTGGCTCTATCCTCAACGCTCCAAATACCTGCGCTCCTACAGCCAAGCAGTGGGAGAAGTACATCGCGCAAATCCAGAAGATTTCGATGAAGCGCATCGGCATCCCTTGTGTCTTCGGTCTCGACCAGAACCATGGTTCTACTTATACACAGGGCGGAACCCTCTTCCCGCAGAACATCAATGTGGCTGCCACTTTCAATCGTGAGATTGCTCGCCGTTCGGCTGAGGCTACCGCTTATGAGACTCGTGCGGTGAGCGTGCCTTGGACTTACAGTCCTACCGTTGACCTCGGTCGTGATGCCCGTTGGCCTCGCATCTGGGAGAACTTTGGCGAGGATTGCTACCTCAGTTCTGAGATGGGCAAGGCGATGGTCTATGGTTTCCAGGGTGAGGACCCAAACAACATCGACCAGTATCACATTGCCACTTCAATGAAGCACTTCATGGGCTATGGTGTGCCTTGGACCGGTAAAGACCGTACGCCAGCCTATATCTCTCCTGCCGACTTGCGAGAGAAGCACTTCGCTCCTTTCCTGGCGGGTCTGCAGGCTGGAGCCTTGACCGTGATGGTGAATTCCGCTTCCGTCAACGGTATGCCGATGCATGCCAACAAGGACATCCTGACAGGATGGCTGAAGGAAGAGACAGGATGGGATGGTGTGCTCATCACCGACTGGGCAGACATCAACAATCTCTATACTCGTGAGATGGTGGCAAAGGACAAGAAGGATGCGCTCCGCATCGCCATTAATGCCGGTATCGACATGATTATGGAACCTTATTCTTGCGATGCTTGTGGCTACCTTGTAGAATTGGTGAAGGAAGGTAAGATTCCGATGAGTCGCATCGATGATGCCTGCCGTCGTGTGCTTCGCATGAAGTACCGTCTCGACCTCTTCAAGAACCCAACCCAGAAACTCAAGAATTATCCTAAGTTTGGTGGTGAGGAGTTTGCCAAGCTCGCTTTGGAGGGAGCTACCGAGAGTATGGTGCTCCTGAAGAACGAGGGTAATATCCTTCCTTTGCAGCATGGTAAGAAGATTCTCCTTACGGGTCCTAATGCCAATCAGATGCGCTGCCTGGATGGTGGATGGAGCTATACCTGGCAGGGACATCGTGCCGATGAGTTTGCCGGCAAGTACAATACCATCTATGAGGCATTCTGTAATGAGTATGGCAAGGAGAATGTTATCTTGAACCAGGGTGTTACCTATAATGAGAAGGGAAAATACTGGGAGGAGAACGAACCTCAGATTCAGGGCGCAGTGGCTGCAGCGAAGGATGCCGACGTCATCGTGGCTTGCATTGGCGAGAACTCCTATACAGAGACTCCGGGCAACCTGACCGACCTTTGGCTCTCAGAGAACCAGCGCAATCTGGTCAAGGCTTTGGCTCAGACAGGCAAGCCTGTCATCTTGGTGCTGAATGAAGGTCGTCCTCGTCTCATTGCCGACATCGAACCATTGGCACAGGGCATCATCAACATCCTTATCCCTGGCAACATGGGCGGCGATGCCTTGGCAAACCTGGTATCGGGCAAGTCAAACTTCAGTGGCAAGATGCCTTACACCTATCCTAAGGAAATCAATTCGCTCGCCAACTATGACTTCAAGAAGAGTGAGGAGGTGGGTACGATGGAAGGTGCTTACGACTACAATGCGAAGATTACCCAGCAGTGGGGCTTCGGATATGGTTTGAGTTATACCACTTACAAATATAGCAACCTGAAGGTTTCTCAGTCTGATTTCCGCCACGGCGACATCATCAAGGTGAGCGTGGATGTGAAGAATACGGGCAAGGTGGCAGGCAAGGAGAGTGTCCTCCTGTTCAGTAGCGATCTCATCGCCAGTATGGTGCCTGATGGCCGTCGTCTCCGTGCCTTCGACAAGGTGGAACTTCAGCCTGGTGAGACCAAGACCATGACATTTGAATTAAAGGCAGACGATTTGGCCTTCGTTGGTTGGGATGGCAAATGGAGATTGGAGGAAGGCGACTTCAAGTTGATGATTGCCGACCAGAGTGCTGATATCCATTGCACTGATACTTATCAGTGGTCTACTGCCAACCGATAATGTATATTTAAAAGAAGAGTTAAAGAAAAGAGCGTGCCAATAGTGGTGCGCTCTTTTTGTTTGCATAGTTAAATGCAGAAGAGTTAAATATCTACAAGAATCCCCCATGATGTTTGGTGTTATGTCTTGAAATGATTACTTTTGCAAATCATAATTTTTGCAGATTTACAGAATCATTCAAAACAAGGATAAATGGAAATAGTAATTGGAATCATCATAGGGCTTGCCATCGGATTCTTCGTAGGGAAACTGATGGAAGGAAAAAAGGCGGGAGAGGAGAAAACGCAGCTCATAGCGAAGGTTCAGGTGCTGGCGGCTAACATCGAACAGATAAAACTGCATCATGCTTCTGAGGTTCAATCAATGAAACAATCTCATGCTTCTGAGGTTCAATCAATGAAATCTCAAATGGAGAACGAGCGGCTGTATGCGGCGAAGCTCAGGGCGGAAAGTGACCAGCAGTGGGCACAGAAACTCGAGAGCCTGAAGCAGGAAATGCAGCGAATGACGATAGAACAGCAGAAGGTGGCGGCTGAGCAGTTGGCTGCCAAGCAGTCGGCTCTGCAGGAAAACAACCGTCTGCAGATGGATGAACTCCTGAAACCTATCAAGGAACAGTTTGCTGATTTCAAGAAATCTGTAGAGGAGAGCAAAACCCAGAACGAGGTAAACAAGAAGGAACTGCAGAACACCTTCGAGGCAACGATGAAACTCTTCCAGCAGGAACAGCAGCAGGCTGTACTGAACCTGAAGGAGCAGACCGAGAAGATTGGCTCCGATGCTGCCAACCTGACCAAGGCATTGAAGGGCGACAGCAAGATGCAGGGCGACTGGGGCGAGATGGTGCTGGAAACCATCCTGGAGAACAGCGGACTTCGTAAAGATGAGGAATTCTTCATTCAGGAGAATACGAAAGATGAAGAGGGAAAGAACTATCGTCCGGATGTCATCGTCAGATTCCCGGAAGGCAGAAGTGTAGTCATCGATTCCAAGGTTTCGCTTACCGCCTATTCCGATGCTCTGGCAGCTGAAGATGAGGCTGAACAGGAACGCCTGATGAAGGCACATGCGCTGAGCGTACGAAAGCACATCGATGAACTGGCAGCCAAAGACTATTCCAAGCTGGTGGATGATGCCATCGGCTTCGTACTGATGTTCATCCCTAACGAGACCAGCTATATCGCAGCGATGAAGCAGCAGCCGGATCTCAGCCGTTATGCTTATCAGAAGAAGATTATCATCATTTCACCAAGCAATCTGCTCATGGCACTCCAGCTGGCGTATAATCTCTGGCAGTATGACCGGCAGAACAAGAATGTGGAGAAAATCGTGAAGACGGCTGCTGACCTATATGATAAGGTAGCAGGTTTCGAAGATACCTTCCTGGGCATCGGCGATTTGATAACCCGCCTTTCGGGAACCTTCGATAAGGCAAAGAAGCAACTTTACGACGGAACAGGAAATGTGATGAGAAGAGTGGAAAGCTTGAAAGGTCTTGGCGTTACGCCGAAGAAGCAAATTAAATCGCTGGAAGAATAGAAAAGCAGATTAAATCGCTGGAAGAAGAGGAAAATGAAATCTAAAGATTAAAAAGAAGAGGATGTGGGGGCGAGAACTTACGTCCTCTTTTCTGTTTTTCTGATGTAACCCTTTTTTTATTTGATGTAACATAATCGTTAAAAACGGGTTCATCTGATCCGTGACGTTTGCCGTTTCGCTCAAATGTATTTGCAAATCGTTCATTTTATGAAATTATAGCCTTTGAAATGAGCGGGTTTCGATTTTTCTTTGTATTTTTGCCACGCCTATTCGGAAAGATAGGCGAGTACATGGAACAATCAAAAAATACCGTATAATCATGAAACTGAACGAAATTCTTTCAGACAGCTTTAATGCTGCAGAATGGGAAGCTAAGGGTTATGAGCTTCCTAAGTATGACATCGCAGCCGTAGCTAAGAAGACTCACGACGAGCCTACTTGGGTTCACTTCGGCGCAGGTAACATCTTCCGTGCTTTCCCGGCAGCCATCCTCAACGATGCACTTAACACCGGCAAGTACGATCGTGGTGTAATCGTGGCAGAAAGCTTCGACTACGAAATCATCGACAAGGCTTATCGCCCTTATCATAACCTTTCGCTTCTCGTAAGCCTCCAGAGCAACGGAACCATCGAGAAGAAGGTCATCGCTTCTATCACAGAAAGCCTCAAGGCGGATAAGCTGTTTGGTGAGGACTGGGCCCGATTGGTTCAGATTTTCCAGGCTCCAACTTTGCAGATGGTAACTTTCACCATCACAGAGAAGGGATATTCTTTCAATGATGCCGATTTGGCACGTGGTCTTGATGCAGTATTTGCTATGGGTAAGCTTACTGCTCTTCTCTATGAGCGTTATAAGGCTGGCAAGTTGCCACTTACTCTTCAGTCTACCGACAACTGTTCTCACAACGGCGACCATGTTAAGGCTGGCGTAAAGGCTTATGCTGAGCGCTGGGCACAGGATGGTATCGTAGAGGCTGGTTTCGTAGATTATATCAACGATAGCAGCAAGGTAACCTATCCTTGGTCTATGATTGATAAGATTACTCCTCGTCCACACGAGAAGGTACAGGCGATGCTCGCTGAGGATGGTTTCGAGGATAACAATACGATTATCACCGAGAAGCATACTTTCACCGCTCCTTTCGTAAATGCCGAGGAAGTGCAGTATCTCGTTTGCGAGGATACTTATACCAACGGTCGTCCGCCATTGGAGTTGGGCGGTGCGCTCTATACCACCCGCAAGACCGTGGATGAGGTTGAGACCATGAAGGTAACCACCTGTCTGAACCCTCTCCATACAGCGATGTCAATCTATGGTTGCATGCTCGACTATACCTTGATTTCTGCCGAGATGGCTGATGAGGACCTTCGTGCCTTCATCCAGAAGATTGGTTATATCGAGGCAATGCCAGTAGTAACAGATCCAGGTGTATTGAACCCATACGAGTTTATCGGCACTGTTATCAACAAGCGTCTGCCTAACCCATTCATGCCAGATGCTCCTCAGCGTATCGCTACCGATACCAGCCAGAAACTCTCTATCCGTTTCGGTGAGACTATCAAGAAGTATATCGACCGCGGTCTCGACAAGAGCAATCTCGTGTTGATTCCTTTGGTATTGGCAGGTTATGCCCGTTATCTCAAGGCATTGGATGATAACCTGAAGCCATTCGAGCCATCTTCTGACCCATTGTTGGCAGAGCTACAGGCCATCGTAGCTCCTCTGGAGGTAGGCAAGGCTGATCAGGACTATTCTTGTCTCAAGAACCTCTATTCCCGCAAGGATGTGTTCGGGCTCGATCTCTACGAGGCTGGCTTCGGCGAGCAGATTGAGGGCATGGTGAAGGAACTCTTTGCCGGCAAGGGTGCCGTAAGACAGACATTGCATAAATATGTTTCTGCAAGATAATTCATTTTTAAACTTATACATTATATAATATATATGGAAAGAACATGGCGCTGGTTTGGCAAGAAAGATAAGATCACTCTTGCACAGTTGAAACAGATAGGTGTTGAGGGCATTGTTACCGCATTGCACGATGTTCCTCTGGGCGAGGTTTGGACACGCGAGAAGATTCATGAACTCAAGGAGTACATCGAGTCTTATGGTATGAAATGGAGCGTGGTAGAGTCTTTGCCTGTGGTTGAAACCCTGAAATATGGCGGTCCTGACCGTGATCATCAGATTGAGGTTTACAAGGAAAGTCTCCGCAACCTGGGCGAGGAAGGCATCAAGTGCATCTGCTACAACTTTATGCCTGTTTTGGACTGGGCTCGTACCGATTTGTCACACGAGAATCCTAACGGAGCCAACAACCTCTATATGAACTGGGGCGAGTTTGCCTACTTCGATATCTATATCCTGCAGCGTGAAGGCGCTCGTGAGGATTGGGCAGAGTTCTCCAAGGAGCACAAGTGGGGCAGAGACCTGGTGGCTGAGGCTGATGAAATCAAGAAGGCTTCTACACCTGAGCAGGATCATGCCCTGGTAGAGAATATCATCATCAAGACCCAGGGCTTCGTATCGGGTAACTTCAGCGAGGGCGATTCAGCTCCTGTCCAGAAGTTCCGCGACCTGTTGAAGCTTTATGATGGCATCGACAAGAAGAAGTTGCAGGAGAACATGAAGTACTGGCTGGAGGCTATCATGCCTATCTGCGATGAGTACGATATCAATATGTGTGTTCACCCGGATGATCCTCCTTATCCTGTATTCGGCTTGCCAAGAATCATCGGTCGTGCCGAGGATATCCAGTGGATGCTCGATGCTGTGCCAAACAAGCACAATGGTTTGACTTTCTGTGCAGGTTCATTCTCTGCCGGCGAGCACAACGACTGTGTGGCAATGGCTAAGCAGTTTGCTGACCGCACTCACTTTGTTCATCTGCGCTCTTGCTACATCTTCCCTAACGGCAACTTTACAGAGGCTTCTCACCTGGGTGGTCGCGGCCATCTCATTGAACTTTGCCGTATCTTCGAGAAGGCTGAGCAGGAAGGCAAGTGCAATTCCGGCCGCAGATTGCCAATGCGAGTAGACCATGGTATGACCTTCACTGATGAGCCAGGTGGCGTATTCGATGAGAGCAATCATGGTCACAATGCCGGTTACACTCTCCTCGGCCGTATGTTTGCCATGGGTCAGATTCAGGGTGTCATCGCAACAGTAGATGATGAACTGGGTATTGAGTATAAGCAGCCGGGATTCTATGATTAGTTGATAGCTTATAGTTTATAGTTTATAATTTATAGTTATAGGCTTAGGCTATTAAGTGATTTGAAATTCAGGTAAGATAAAATACGAAAAAGGCTAGTGTGCGTTTTTGCATGCTAGCCTTTTTTTGTGCTGATTTTTGGCTATTGGCTAAATATGCCGCTCATTTTAGCCAATAATGCTTAAAAATAGGTGTTATTGGCTGAAAATTATATAAGAAATAGCCAATAATTACTTTTTTCTTGCTATTTTTGCAAATGGTTAGAAATTAAAGCAGGAGAATAAGAAATGAAGAATAATATCATAGGCAGAAAGAGTGAACAGGATACCTTGGCACGTATATACGAGTCAAGGCAGTCGGAATTTGTGGCAGTATGCGGACGCCGCAGAGTGGGGAAAACGTTTCTTGTGCGCGAATATTTTGAGCAGGAAATGGTGTTTCAGACATCAGGATTGGCGGGCGGAAACACACAGGAGCAGTTGAAAAACTTCTTTTATACGCTTCGACGTTATGATAGGAATGTAACCTCTGTTCCCCACGACTGGCTCGATGCTTTCGAGATGCTTATCTCTTATCTCGACTCTTTGAACGGGATAGAACGTAAGGTGATTTTTCTTGATGAACTGCCTTGGATGGATACTGCAGGCTCTAATTTTATCTCTGCCCTGGAGCATTTTTGGAATGGATGGGCCTCTGCACGTCGCGACATCGTTCTCATTGTCTGCGGCTCTGCCACTTCCTGGATGATGGATAAACTTATCAATAACCATGGCGGACTTTATGGTCGTCTTACTCATCGTCTTTTCCTGCAGCCTTTTTCTCTAGGGGAGTCGGAAGCATTCCTGAAGACCAAGGGGATGATGTTGTCCAGATATGAACTGGCTGAACTTTATATGATATTGGGAGGAATCCCATATTACCTGAATCTTTTGGACGAGCGGTTAAGTTTGGCTCAGAATATAGACCGTCTGCTGTTCAATCCCAATGGTCAGTTGTACAATGAGTTTACTATTCTCTATCGCTCTCTGTTTAAGGATTCTGAGGCATACGTCAAGGTGGTAGAATGCCTGAACGAGCGTGGTTATGGTATGATGCGCTCGGAAATAGCCGATGCCACAGGAATGAAGTCGGGCAAATCGTTGACCACGATTCTCGACAATCTGGAATCTTGCGGTTTCATCAGAAAGTATGTCAACTATGGCTGTTCTACCCGAAAGTCTCTCTATCAGTTGGTAGATTTCTTTACCTTGTTCTATTTCCGTTTCCTGCGCGATAGTTCATTCCGTAATCTTCTGTATTGGAGCAAGTTGCAGCGCACGCCCCGTTTTTATGCCTGGGCTGGAGTCTCTTTCGAGATATTGGCGATGAATCATATCGACCAGGTGAAGCAGCGGTTGGGAATTTCTGGTGTGTCTACCCAGTTGTATTCCTGGCGAAGCAAGAGTGATGCCGGGGCGGCGGAGCGGGCAGCCCAGATAGACATGGTGATAGAGCGTGGTGACAATACCATTAATCTTTGTGAAATGAAGTTTTCGGAAAGTGAGTTTGCCATCAATAAGGATTACGAGAAGATTCTGAGAAACAAGATTGTCCGCTTTAGGGAGGAAACAAAGACCCGAAAGTCGATACAGCTGACGTTTATCAGCAGTTATGGTCTTCAGCGGAATATGTATTCGGGCATAGCCCAGAATGAAGTGGTGCTCAATGATTTGTTTTGAGCTCCACTTCCTCCACATATTTCACCAGTGAATCCTTGCCATTGAGGAGATAGAAGTCTACACGAACCACGTGGTTGATGTCGGCATTTCCCTTCACCTTGATGTGTCGGGTCTTGCTGTACATCATCGTGTCGCGGCGTGAAGGATAGGATACGAGCTCGATGAGGTCTTTGGTAGAATTGCTGCCCACATAATAGATGCCTACACTGTCTTTTCCGTTCTTGATGGCAGCAATCTTCGCCATCTTCTTGGCATGAGCCGCAGAGGTATCTATCGGGTAAAACTCGCTGGCAGCTACCGTGTCGCCGTCATGCTGGTCGGGTGCAAACTTGCAGCTGGTACCCGTCGTAGTGATAAAGGATGCAGCAGCCAGGACTGCCACAAAGTATAATATTTTCTTCATTGTTATTTCCTTTCTTTTCTTTAAAGAATCCTGTTTTGTTCGCAAAATGCGTTATCGGCTGCAAAAGTACAAAAAATAACTCGAAAAGCCATACCTTTTTTATCTTTTTCCTTTTAATACTTCGGATGGAGTGACGTGTGCTGAAACTGGGCGGAAGGAGTTATAGGGGATGGCATGGAAGGAGCGGTATGGAGGGAGTTGGAAGGTATGGTAGAGATGGATGGAAGGGATGGAATGGATGGAATTCCGTGCAAAGATACAACTTTTCTCTGATACTGCCAAATTTGGGGGTGTGATAAGGAAATGTTTGAAATGTGCTTTCAGATTGAAAGTAGTTAAACTTCCTTACTCATAGTTTTGTGGGTGACAACTCATAGTTTTATGGGTCGCAACTCATAGCTTTGCTCTCTTAAAGTATAGAGTTAAGCAGTAAATCAGGTGTTTACGAGGGTTATGATATTTTTACTGCAATGACTCAGTTCCTCAATAACTCAGTTCCTCAGTTTTTCTCTGACCCTTCACTTTTGTCTTTATTTAGAAGTTTATTATATATATATATATAATAATATATAATATATAACAATTTAAAACAATATTAATCCATAAGCGATATATACCCCCTAGGAAAAAACTGAGGAACTGAGTTATTGAGGAACTGAGTCAATGATAGAGACTTAGAATCTTACTCTTGATACTGTTGAATATGTGCTTATGTTAAAAGTTAAGTATCAGATTATCAGATAAATAAAACACTTGACCCCCTGAAATAAGGGGTCAAGTGTTGATTGTGATACCCATACGTTGTGAAACACGACGTATGGGTATGAAAAGGAGTTTCGTTACATTGAACTTTCAAATCGTAACTTGATAAAATTTGGCTGATTTTACATCTCAACCACTACTTCATGCTTGCCTTCAGAGCAAGGAATGATGGTGCCTGAGATAGGAGAGCCATCCACTGTAATCTGCTTCACGCCCTTCTGGTTTCCGCTAGGATTCTTTACTGTGATATGGTATTCGCCACCACGGAACTTGCGGGTTACCTCATACTCCTTAGCGGTGCTTGGGAGACAAGGATCGATGAGCAAACCTTCATAATCTGGCTTGATGCCGAGGATGAATTCTGATACAGTATACCACATCCATGCCGCTGTACCGGTGAGCCAGGAGTTCTTTCCTTCGCCCGGTTTGGCTGCATCCTTACCGGCTACCATCTGGCAGTTTACGTAAGGTTCTACCTTGTGAAGTGTCTGATATTTTTCCTCTACATAGCTAGGCAGAATCTTGGTATAATGGCTCCAGGCATCGTTGCCTCGGCCGGCTACAGTCTCTCCGATGATGACCCAAGGATTGTTGTGGCAGAAGATACCGGCGTTCTCCTTGTAGCCTTCAGGATAAGAAGAAATCTCACCCATTTCTACATGATAGGTAGTGTAGGCTGGGTTGTTCAGCACCAGTCCGTGTTCGCATTCCAGTCGTTTCTTACTGCTATCCAGTGCTTTATCGCAGAGTCCTTCTTCCAGACCGATACCAGCCATCGTACACCAGCCCTGGCTCTCGATGAAGATTTTGCCTTCCTCGTTCTCATCACTACCAATCTTGTTGCCGAAGAAATCGTAAGCGCGGAGGAACCATTCACCGTCCCATCCATGCTGCTTCACAGCCTCGCTCATCTCATCTACAGCTTGCTGCATGCGCTCGGCTTCTGTCAAATAATCTTCCTCTGCAAGGCCGGCTATTTCGCCCTCCTTGCTTTCCATAGCTTCCTTGGCAAGCTGCTTGCACAGAGCCACATAATCCTTGCCGGTAACCACGAACAGACCGGCTATCATCAGACTCTCTGCCTTGCTTCCTTCGCCCTTGTTTTCGGTGGTCTGGAAACTCTCGTTAGGGTCCCAGGAGAAGCAGTTCAGGTTCAGACAGTCGTTCCAGTCGGCTCTTCCTTTCTGA
>ERZ791731.469-NODE-469-length-22795-cov-2.29472_pt1 | contig 22795 bp, 19 predicted proteins | sample MGYA00509954_ERZ791731 | MGnify/ENA primary metagenome ERZ791731 (study PRJEB30046, sample SAMN00715134) | human gut metagenome | study: EMG produced TPA metagenomics assembly of the A metagenome-wide association study of gut microbiota in type 2...
GAATGGTGCCGATATTAGCATGCGGTTTTGTTCTTTCATATTTTTGCTTTGCCATTTATTTTTCCTCCCTTAAATTAGGTTTTACTTTATATTAGGCTTGAGTGCCTTTGTTTTTGGCAATGATAGCCTCGGCAATGTTTCTCGGTACATCTTCGTAATGGTCAACTTCCATAGAGTAGTTGCCTCGGCCTTGAGTTTTAGAACGCAGGTCGGTAGCATAACCAAACATTTCGGAAAGCGGAACAAATGCGTTGATAACTTGAGCGCCATTGCGAGCTTCCATACCTTCGATACGACCACGGCGAGAGTTCAAATCGCCGATAACATCGCCCATGTAGTCCTCAGGAACAGTAACTTCTACTTTCATATAAGGTTCAAGGATAACCGGGTCGGCTTTAGTAGCGCCAGAACGGAAGCCCATAGAACCTGCAATTTTGAAGGCCATTTCAGAAGAATCGACTTCATGGTAAGAACCATCATAAACGGTAACTTTGATATCAACCATTGGGTAACCGGCAACTACGCCGTTTTCCATAGCTTCCTTAACACCGTTTTCGATCGGTCCGATGTATTCTTTCGGAATAGCACCGCCAACAACTTTGTTCTCAAACAAGAAGCCTTCACCTGCTTCACGAGGTGAAATTTCCAACCAGCAGTGACCATATTGGCCTTTACCACCGGACTGACGTACAAATTTACCTTCGGACTTAACAGATTTGCGGATAGTTTCACGATAAGCAACCTGCGGATTACCAACAGTACAGCCTACTTTGAATTCACGCAGCAAACGGTCAACAATAATGTCCAAATGCAACTCGCCCATGCCAGAAATGATGGTTTGTGCTGTTTCCGGATCAGTATGAACACGGAAAGTCGGATCTTCTTCTGCCAGTTTTTGAAGGGCAATGCCCATCTTTTCCTGGTCAGCTTTAGTTTTAGGTTCAACCGCAACGGAGATTACCGGATCAGGGAATACCATGGATTCCAGAATGATCGGAGCTTTTTCGTCGCAGAGAGTATCGCCGGTAGTGGTATCTTTCAAACCTACTGCTGCTGCAATATCACCGGAATAAACCATGTCGATTTCCTCACGATGGTTGGCATGCATTTGCAGGATACGGCCAATACGCTCTCTCTTACCTTTGGTAGAGTTGTAAACGTAAGAACCGGAGCCGAGAGTACCGGAGTACACACGGAAGAAAGCAAGTTTACCAACAAACGGGTCAGTCATAATTTTGAAAGCCAGTGCAGAGAACGGCTCGCTGTCGCACGACGGACGTTCGTCTTCTTCGCCGGTTTCAGGATTTACGCCTTTGATATGAGGAATATCAGTAGGAGCAGGCATGAACGCTACAACAGCATCCAGCAAAGGCTGTACGCCTTTGTTTTTGTAAGAAGAACCGCAGCAGACAGGAGTCATTTTGCAAGCAATAGTTCAGTTTGCGGATACCAGCCATAACTTCTTCTTCCGTCAACTCTTCGCCTTCCAGATATTTCATCATCAGCTCGTCATCGCTTTCGGCTACAGCTTCCATTAAAGCTTGACGGTATTCGTTGGCTTTTTCAACCATATCGGCCGGAATATCAACAAATTCTTCTTCTTTACCCAGAGCGTCGCTGTAAACGATAGCTTTCATTTTGATCAGATCGACCATACCCTGGAAGGTATCTTCGAAACCAATCGGTAATTGGATAGGTACAGCATTGGCATTCAAACGATCTTTCATCATTTGTACTACATTGTAGAAGTCAGCGCCGGTAATATCCATTTTATTTACATACGCCATACGCGGTACGCCATATTTGTCAGCCTGACGCCATACTGTTTCAGACTGAGGTTCAACGCCGCCTTTAGCGCAGAATACTGCAACAGAACCATCAAGTACACGCAGAGAACGTTCAACTTCTACAGTGAAGTCAACGTGACCTGGCGTATCAATGATGTTGATGCGGTGTCCATCCCATTGACAGGTGGTAGCAGCAGAAGTAATGGTAATACCACGTTCCTGCTCTTGAACCATCCAGTCCATGGTAGCGCCGCCATCATGGGTCTCACCGATTTTATGAACCCTACCGGTGTAGAACAGAATACGTTCAGTCGTAGTAGTTTTACCAGCATCAATATGAGCCATGATGCCGATGTTTCTTGTTTTTTCAAGCGGAAATTGTCTGCCCACTTTTTTATCCTCCTCGTTATAGGGATCGGGCCATTACCAGCGGTAATGTGCAAACGCTTTGTTTGCTTCAGCCATCTTGTGGGTATCTTCGCGTTTTTTCACAGCAGCGCCGGTAGCGTTTGCTGCGTCCATGATCTCACCAGCAACACGTTCGCACATGGTTCTTTCACCACGCAAACGGGAGTAGTTGACCAGCCAGCGAATACCAAGGGTGGTCTTACGGTCTGCACGGACTTCAACCGGAACCTGGTAGTTAGCACCACCAACGCGGCGAGCACGTACTTCTAAAAGCGGCATAACGTTTTTCATAGCTGCATCGAATACTTCGAGAGGATCCTTACCAGTTTTAGCACGAACCAGATCGAAAGCATCATATACAATGCGTTCAGCAACGCCTTTTTTACCGTCAAGCATAATCTTATTAATAAATCTTGTCAAAAGTTTTGAACCGTATACAGGATCCGGCAAAACGTCTCTTTTTGTTACAGGGCCTTTTCTCGGCATGTGTTTCCCTCCTTATGGATTATCAATTCGTTGTGTAGACTTGATTACTTTTTAGCTGCTTTAGCACGTTTAGCACCGTATTTAGAACGGGCTTGATTGCGGTTAGCAACGCCTGCAGTGTCAAGTGCACCACGAATGATATGGTAACGCACACCAGGAAGATCTTTAACTCTTCCGCCTCTAATCAGGACAACGCTATGTTCCTGCAGATTGTGGCCGATACCAGGGATGTAAGCAGTAACTTCGATACCGTTAGTCAAACGTACACGAGCTACTTTACGAAGAGCAGAGTTAGGCTTTTTCGGGGTTGTAGTATAAACCCTAGTGCAAACTCCACGTTTTTGCGGGCATTCTTTCAATGCCGGGGCAGTGGATTTTACAGTCAAAACTTCTCTTCCTTTGCGAACCAATTGATTAATTGTAGGCATATCGGCACCTCCTTCCGAATAAATAGATTTTAATGATTATAAAAATCCTTCAGCAAAGCTTCCAGATCCCTATCAACCTTTGAGTATCGCGGCTGTCGCTGCACCGACATGGATTCCGCAGGCTTTACCAAGTTCTTGCATTGTCGCTACTTTTTCTACATTCACCCGAGCTTCAGCGCAGGCATCAAGCAGCGGCTGCACAACCCGGACATCTGCGTCATCAGCTATATAAACCGTCTTTGCAGTGCCTTTTTGAATCGCTTTAGCGGTTTGCTTGTTCCCGACAACTCGCTTCGTTGCTTGCTTTAACAACTCTACTGTCATCACAAACCCTCCTTGTAAAAGCGCATAGCTATCCCGAGATACTTACATATTGTAACACTGCCACTTGGCTGTGTCAATACTTTTTCTTGATTTTTTTACAAGCGCAAACCCGCATTAAACCGGGTTTCTTGTATTACACGGAGCCTAGTGTTTCTTTTGCGTAACTTTGTAATATGTTTTACAAAAAAAAGCCTGATTTTGTAATGTTTTTAGATCTCAATTTCCATTTTCAGAGGATATTTTATACATATTATTTCATCATTTTTTACAAATTTAACTACACTTTATTACCATCTCTTAAATATAAAAGAAAAACCTCAAATTTTACTAAATTTGAGGTCAATTCAACTAAGATCCACCTATATTTTTAAAGCCTAAGATATAATATCAATCCACAATACTTGTTTTCACCATACTATTCACTAAAAAACGGCTTTCATATATTATTACGGTTTCTATGATTTATATTATTTCCTGCTTACTTCCACTTCAAACATCCGCTTCCACGGTAAAATGAAATTATAACAGCTTACTTTAGCGCCCAAAACAGGTTCCGCTATCTCTAAAATATCTTTAGTAATAACGGCTTCGGCCTCTTGCACCTGCTGCGTATTAAGTCCACTATTAGGCCAGTAATTAGGCCAAATTAATTCTACATAAGTTTTATTACGCACATTAGCCTGATAAGCCCAATCATCGAGATATCTTATTTCCAGCAAAGATTGAAGATCAGCCGTATCCATACTTTTTGACAGTAATCCTTGCCCCAAAGCAAATCCCAAAGTATTTCCAGCAGTATTCCAACCACCGTAAGCAGCAAGCTTTTCTGCCACTTCTTCTTCAAACAGTTTTCTGACCAAGGCGTTGTCTGCACCGTTTCCATAAGCAATATCAGCAACTGCAACTGCTTTTCCCTGCTTTAAATACCTCTTGACATCAGCAACAAATTTCTCTGTATGTTCCGTTATTGTACCTGTATTTTTCGGGTTAGAAGCTTCTATTGTTACCCCATCAAAAGGAGTATTAACAGCCAATACCAAATCCGCACGTGCTAAATTAGCAGTAGGCCAGCCGCCAGCAGCATGTATATGTTCTGCGGCACTGAATGCTATTTCATCATCTTCATAAGCAGGTATAGTCTCTCCGCCTTTTCCTTCGGCGAAATCTACATAAACCATCGGAATTTCATAACTTACCCTGCTGGCAGCACGGCTTAATAAAAGCAAACCCAGCTGATCAGCCCCAGAGAAAAAACGAATTTTCTCTTTAGGAAGTTCCCTTACAAGAATATCCATTTTACGTGCTTCTTTATGAGCCTGTGAATATGGCGCAGTATCATCACGCCCAATCAAGAGATAGTCAAAATTGCCACTTTCCACACCATGCAGTAAAAGCTCTGTAGTAGCTATATTCAAACTGCGTCGCCGTGCTCTGTCTTCTTGAACAGCCTGGGGTATTTCTACTTTCAAACCACTCAGTTCTTTACGTTCTTTTCTGCTTATTTCTTTTAAATCCAGTTTATCTTCCAACACACCCATTCTAAAAAGCTTTGGCCCCCATTCGGCATAATAGGCAGGTTCAACAGGAGCACTGCTGGCTTTGGGAGAACGCATTATCGTCGTAAATACATAAACCAAAGGATCTCCGCCCAAAGTGCCGAACGTGCAGCCAGCCATTCATATAACTTATCAGGATTACCGCTATGATCATTGCCGGCGATATACTCCAAAGGCGGCGTTTCCACATTCCATCCGGCTGCTTTCATGGTTTCTACTGCATAGTCCAAACAAACCGGCCTGTTGTCCAGCGGAACAAATAAGAGAGTATTCCTTCCCATACTTGCTTCTGTAACTGAAAATGGTAAAAAGTATATTACCAATAATGTTAAAATAAAATAAATTTTTTTCATACAGATAATCCTTCCCAAACTTTTTCAATAAAAAATCCCTCCCATGTAATTTCTACACAGAAGGGCTTTTTCCTGCAAACAACGTGTTAAACTGAACCGACTCAGGAAATCCTTAGTACGCTGATTCTGAGGTGCAGTAAAAATAACATTTGGGCTGCCGTCTTCAGCAATCACACCCTGATCGATAAAAATAACTCGGCTGGAAACATCGCGGGCAAATGCCATTTCATGTGTAACGATAACCATCGTCAACCCTTCTTCCGCCAGTTCCCGCATAACTGCTAAAACTTCGCCAACCATCTCAGGATCAAGAGCAGAAGTTGGTTCATCCATCAACAATATTTCCGGCTCCAAAGCCAAAGCTCTGGCAATAGCCACACGCTGCTTCTGACCTCCGGAAAGCTGATGCGGCTTTGCATTGATATAGCTTGCCATACCAACATGTTCCAGATATTTCATGGCAATTGCTTTTGCTTCTTCAGACTTTTTCCCCAGTACCTTAACCTGACCTACAACACAATTTTCCAAAACAGTCATATTGTTAAACAAATTAAACTGTTGAAAAACCATGCCTACTTTAGTACGGTATAAGGGAAGATTCTTAAAACATTCCAAAACATTTTCACCGCGGTAGCTGATAACTCCGTCAGTTGGTTGTTCCAAATAATTGACGCAACGGATTAATGTTGATTTACCACTGCCTGAAGGTCCGATAACACAAACTACATCACCTTTGTGCACATCAAAATCAATACCTTTTAATATCTCACGTTCTCCAAAATTCTTTTTCAACCCTTGGACGGATAATAACAATTCTTTACTTTGTTCAGCAGTCATTAATAATTACCGTCCTTTCTCTTTTTACCGGCCACATTAACAGGAAAATGACCACATGGATCCTGCATGGGATCAAAAGACACCAGTTGATAATCCTTAGGTCCATCCATTTTCCCTTCCCACCAGCGCAAAAGTCTTGAAGCGGTAAAAGTCATAATAAAATAAATAACGCAGGTAATGAAGAATATTTCAAAGTACCTGTAATATACGCCTGCTGCCGATTTTGAAGCAAAATACAGCTCTGTGACAGAAATTAGTACATTCAAAACCGATGTATCCTTAATATTGATGATCAGATTATTACCGATCTGAGGCATGATATTACGCAGGGCCTGCGGCAGAATTACACAGCGCATCGTCTGAAAATGATCCATGCCGATAGCCACAGCAGCTTCGCGCTGACCCGGATCGATCGATTCAATACCGCCGCGTACAGTTTCCGCCATATATGCGCCCGTATTGATAGACACAACTAAAAAACCGGCAAACATTGGTGACATATCAATGTTAAACATACTCATAGCACCATAATATACTACCATAGCCTGTACGATCGTCATCGGCGTACCGCGGAAAAGTTCTACATAAGCATTCAAGACCAATTGAGTCACTTTTACAAGAGCCTTTTTGGCAGCACTTGCCTTTGGATCCTCGGGAATAGTCTGGATAATACCTACAACAAGACCGATTACGCAACCGATCAGAGTGCCGACAATAGCCAAAAGTAAGGTCACACAAGCGCCTTTTAACAGAACATCACCATATTGATGCAGTAAAAAAGTCACCCATCCAAAAAATGACTCGGGCATTGTTGTCATAAGTTCCTCCACCTAACATAATTAATTGATAAAACACTGTTATTTATTATAGCACAGATATCCCTTAATTCGCAAAAGAATAATACGGTAAAAAAGGAAAATAAGGGACGGCATAATTGCCGTCCCTTTAGGCATAACCGGTAACTATTATTGAGCTAAAGGTTGTTTTTTAATAGCTTCGTCCATCATTTTATCAAAATCAGCAGCAGTCATTTTTTCCAAAACAGCATCCATTGCCTTAACAAGCTCTGTATTGCCTTTTTTCACAGCGATACCAATTTCAACATCTTCACGAGAAGTTTTGAAGCCTTTTCCTTCTTCAAAGTTCAAGACAGTCAATTCCGGATTAGCAAAAGCGGCAGCTTTTGCAGTAGGGATATCAGTAACGATCAGATTGCATTTTCCGGAAGTCAATGCAACAATCATACCAGGTACCGTATCAATAGCCGGCAATTTTTTTACATCGGGAACTTGATCAATCTGGTCATACCAGATTGTATTAAGCTGAGAAGTTGCTACGGAACCTTTTAAATCAGCGACGCTTTGAGCCTTAGCCTGCTCGGAATCTTTTTTTACCAGAGCAACTACCGTTGCATAATAATATGGTTTTGTAAAATCTACAGTTTCTTTACGTTTAGAAGTAATAGACATGCCTGCAATAGCAGCGTCAATCTTACCGCTGACAACTGCGGGAGCCAGACCATCCCATTCGATTTTATGGATTTCCAGATCAGCACCCATAGAATCAGCCAGCTTCTTAGCCATCATTACGTCATAACCATAAGCATACTCATTGCTGCCTGCAATTTTTACAGCACCGCCGTCAGCTTTGGTCTGAGACCAGTTGTAAGGAGCATAAGCGCATTCCATGCCAACCTTCAATACTTTTTTGTCAGATTTTTTCTCTCCGCCGCAACCAGCAGTAAAAGCAACTGCAGCCATCAGCATAGTACATACAGCAGCTGTAACTAATTTTTTCAAATTCATTCTTCTAACACGCCTTTCCATCAAATAAATTATGTGTTAATTTTACAGTTCTATGCGCAAGAAGTCAATATAAATCAGCATGTATACAATGCACATAACATTTTATCAGCTTTATAGAACTTATTTCACATAGTTGTTCATATTATTATCTTTCAAAATAACGTCATGAGCACCGCCTTCAACCAGCGAAGTTGAAGAAACCAAGGTCATTTTTGCGTTTTTCTTAAGATCGTCCAAGTTAAGAGCGCCGCAGTTACACATAGTAGAACGCACCTTGCTCAAAGTAAGCGTTACATTATCTTTTAACGTACCGGCATAAGGAACATAAGAATCAACACCTTCTTCAAAAGAAAGCTTAGATGCACCGCCCATATCATAACGCTGCCAGTTACGGGCACGATTCGATCCTTCACCCCAGTATTCTTTCATATAATTACCGTTGATATTTACTTTATTCGTCGGGCTCTCATCAAACCGGGCAAAATAACGGCCAAGCATTAAAAAGTCAGCACCCATTGCCAATGCCAGAGTCATATGATAATCATAAACAATACCGCCGTCAGAACAGATAGGAACATAAATTCCCGTTTCTTTATAATATTCGTCACGAGCTTTAGCAACTTCTATCAAAGCCGTTGCCTGACCGCGACCTATACCCTTTTGTTCGCGGGTAATACAGATAGAACCGCCGCCGATACCAACCTTCACAAAATCAGCACCGGCCTCGGCCAAATAGCGGAAGCCTTCTGCATCTACAACGTTGCCAGCGCCCACTTTTACTGTATCTCCATAATGCTCGCGAACCCAATCCAAAGTCAATTTCTGCCATTCAGAATAACCCTCTGAAGAATCAATGCAAAGCACATCGGCACCGGCATTAACCAAAGCCGGTACACGTTCAGCATAGTCACGGGTATTAATGCCAGCCCCTACTACGTGACGTTTTTTACTGTCCAAAAGCTCTAAAGGATACTCTTTATGAGTAGCATAATCTTTACGGAAAACCATATACAATAAACGGCCTTCATCATCAATAATAGGCAATGTATTCAGTTTATTATCCCAAATGATATCATTTGCTTCCTGCAGCGAAGTCTCTTTGCCGCCAACAATCATTTCATTGATTGGCGTCATAAAAGTGCTGACCTTCGTATTCAAATCCATACGGCTGACACGATAATCACGACTGGTAACAATGCCTTCCAATTTGCCGTTCACAGTGCCGTCAGAAGTAACCGCTACCGTAGAATGACCTGTTTTTTCTTTCAGAGCAACGATATCTGCCAAAGTGCTGTCTGGTCGGATATTAGAATCACTGCTGACAAAACCGGCACGATGTGTTTTTACACGCGCCACCATAGCAGCTTCATTTTCAATAGTCTGGGAACCATAAATAAAGGATATACCACCCTCTTTGGAAAGCGCTATCGCCATTTTATCATCAGAAACAGACTGCATGATAGCAGAAACAAGAGGAATATTCAATGTAATCGCTGATTCTTCACCTTTTTTAAATTTTACTAAAGGAGTACGTAAATCAACGTTCGTCGGTACACATTCTTTTGAGGAATAACCAGGAACAAGCAGGTATTCACTAAAAGTATGAGCGGGTTCATCATAATAAAATGCCATTGTATTCATCTTCCTTTTCTCTAAATTTTATCTGGAGCTTGTAGGCTTTTTAAGCTGATTTAAGTTATACAAAACGTCCCAGTGCCAAAGCATTGGGACGTCATTATTATTTTTTTAATGCGCGCCAGGCAATATCCTTACGATAATGGGCATCAGCAAAGCTGATTTTTCCCGCAGCTTCATAAGCCTTATCTTTCGCCTCACGGATATTTTTCCCAACGGCTGTGACACCAAGCACACGACCGCCAGCAGTAACTATTTGGCCATCAGCACATTTAGTTCCTGCATGGAAAACAACAACGTCTTCCCTTGCAGCAGTCTCTTCCAAGCCACTGATAGGCAAGCCTTGTTTATAGCTTCCAGGGTAACCACCTGAAGCCATAACAACACATACAGCAGCTTTGTCATACCAGCCGATATCAGCCTGAGCTAAAGTACCTGTAGCGCAGCACAGCATTATTTCTGCCAAATCACCATCAAGAAGCGGCATAATAACCTGTGTTTCAGGATCTCCAAAACGGCAGTTAAATTCAACTACTTTAATGTCGTCGCCGTTAATCATCAAACCTGCATATAAACAACCCTGATACGGTCTTCCCTCTGCCTTCATTGCTGCAATAGTCGGCTTTAAAACCTTTTCCACAGCCTTCAGCCGCAGAATATCAGTCATAACAGGAGCAGGAGCATATGTTCCCATACCACCAGTATTTGGCCCTTCATCATTATCGTTTATCCTTTTATGGTCCTGTGCTGCAATCATGGATAAACTCTTCTAAAACCACACGTGCGCCGGCACCGCCAAATTTAAGGTCTCCCATCATATCGTCAACAGCAGCAAATGCTTCTGCTTCAGTCATAGCAACAACTACGCCTTTACCTGCTGCCAAACCATCCGCCTTAACAACAATCGGAGCGCCTTTTTCTTTGATATAAGCCTTGGCTGTTTCTATATCCTCGCATACTTTAAAAAAAGCTGTAGGGATCCCGTATTTTTCCATCAGCTGTTTAGAAAAAGCTTTAGAACCTTCCAGCTCTGCAGCCGCCTTACTGGGTCCAAACAATGCCAGACCTCTTGCCTTAAAAACATCGGCAATACCTTCAACAAGACTTGCTTCCGGACCAACAACTGTTAAATCAATACAGTTAGCCTCAGCATAATCAGCAAGTTTTTCTAATTCCTGCAATGGTAAATCAATACATTCACATTAGTATCAAGCAAAGCGATACCAGGATTTCCCGGTGCCGCATAAATCGTTTCCACCTGAGGGCTTTGCGCCAACTTCCAGGCTAGAGCATGTTCACGTCCGCCGCCGCCGATTAATAATAAACGCATTATTTCATCAACCTTTTCATCTTATTTACCTTCAACCAACTGCTTGGTCAGGTATTCACAGATCATAGCATCATATTCGGAAGTATGGTTAAAGGCTTCTTTGGCCAATGTTTTGCGTGTTTTGATGTCTGCGTCCCCATACTGCTGCAGCATAGCAATCAGGCTGGTATAACGGGCTGGGTTAGTAACAATAATTACATCACGGAAATTTTTAGCAGAGGCACGCACCATTGCCGGACCGCCAATATCAATATTTTCTATCGCTTCTGCCTCTGTAACGTTTGGTTTAGCAATTGTTTCTTTAAAGGGATACAAATTGACAACCACTAGATCTATCGGTTTTATATCATGTTTTTCCAAAGCTGCCATATGCTCGGGATTACTGCGTACAGCCAAAATACCACCGTGGATCTTAGGATTCAAAGTTTTAACACGACCATCCATAATTTCAGGGAAACCAGTCACATCGCTGACATAAGTTACAGGTATTCCGGCTTCTCTGATAGCAGTCATCGTTCCGCCGGTTGAAATAATCTCTACTCCAATGTCATGTAGAAATTGGGCCAACTTCACAATACCGGTTTTATCAGATACACTCAATAACGCTCTTTTGATTCTCATTATTTATCACCTCATCTCAAGGATGCACGATAACGCGCCTTCCCTGTATTTCCAGCTTGCCTAACGCCCACAAACGTAAAGCCTCCGGCATCGCCTTATGTTCTTCAACTAAAATTCGTGCTGCTAAAGATTCCTCTGTATCGTCATTTAAAACAGGCACAGGTTTCTGTAATATAATCGGACCACTATCTGTTCCTTCATCGACAAAATGTACAGTACAGCCAGCAATCTTCACACCGTATTCCAAAGCCTGCCCCTGGGCATCAAGGCCTGGAAAGCTTGGCAAAAGTGCCGGATGGATATTTATGATTTTCTGTGTCCATTTATTAACAAAATTCCCGCTCAATATCCGCATAAAACCGGCTAAAACAACAAGTTCTGCACCATGAGCGCGCAAAGCTGCATCAATCTTGCCTTCAAACTCTTCCTTAGAAACACATTCTTTACGTGGAATTGCTACAGCAGCTATTCCAGCTTTCTCTGCACGTTCCAAAGCATATGCATCAGCCTTATCACTGATAACAACAGCAATTTCCAAAGGTAAATAGCCGTCGGCTATCCTGTCCAATACGGATTGCAGATTGCTGCCGCGACGACGCCAATTTTACGGCTACTCACTGAAAACGCCGCCTTTCATAATTGCTTTTTTATTACCGGCAACAACATTTCCTAATTCATAGAAAGGTTCACCTGCAGAAGTAAGATGACTACGCACGGCATCCGCTTCTTCAGGAGCAACTACTAAAACCATACCTACCCCCATATTGAACGTACGGTACATTTCTGCCCAGGGCACATTGCCCCACTCCTGCAATTTTTTGATACGTGGAATATTATCGTAGAAACCGCCACCAGTAATATGCACCATACCGTGAAGATCAAATTTTTCGATCAGAGGCAGACAGGATTTAGGATAGAGCCGTGTTGGTGTCAGCAGTTTTTCACCTAAACTGCAGCCAAATTCCGGAATCTCAGTACTCATATCATAATTCATCACTTCGAAACAAATTTTACGAACCAAAGAAAAACCATTGGAATGCACACCACTGGAAGGCAATCCTAAAAGTACATCACCAGGAGCAACTTTATCCCCGGTAATCATTTTACTTTTTTCAACAACACCTACACAAAAACCCGCAATATCATATTCGCCTTGGGAATAAAAACCCTTTTGACAGGCTTTGGCGACACCCTGCACTATATTTGCAACTTTCTCCGCATCAACTTTATCGACAGCAATATAATCAAGGAAAAACAGAGGTTCAGCACCTTGCACTAAAATATCATTAACACACATTGCAACGGCATCTTGACCGATAGTATTATGCTTATCGGCCATAAACGCCAATTTTAACTTAGTGCCAACACCATCAGTCCCGGAAACAAGAATCGGTTCCTGATATTTTCCAGAATTCAGTGCAAACAAACCGCCAAACCCGCCCAAATCTCCGATAACCTCAGGACGATAAGTCGCACGAACACTTTCTTTCATTAATTCAACAGCACGATTACCAGCATCAATATCAACACCCGCATCGGCATAAGTCATTTGTTTTTTGCTTTGCTCGCTCATGGGGACCTCCTAATTATTTGTTCTCAAAAATATATTTCGAACCTTGACGGATAGTTTCTTCCGCATTATCGGGATAACCTGCATTGAAGCAAGCATAACACATAGCTTCAGGATCCATACTGCTCAAAGACCGTTTTAATCCTTCCAGCGAAATATAGTGTAGAGAATCAGCGCCGATATACTGGCAGATTTCATCTTCTGTATGCGTAGAAGCAATCAATTCCTTTCGCACAGAAGTATCAATGCCATAATAGCAGGGGTCCGTTACAGGAGGGGAACTGATGCAGACATGCACTTCTTTTGCACCGGCATCCTTAAGTAATTTGACGATCTTACCACTGGTAGTACCGCGAACGATAGAATCATCAACCATAACAACGGACTTGCCTGCAACAACACTCTTTACTGGATTTAATTTTAAGCGAACAGCATTTAAACGCTGCTTTTGCGTTGGCTGAATAAAAGTACGGCCAACATAACGATTTTTCGTTAATCCTTCCATAAAAGGTACACCTGACTCTAAGCTATAACCAACAGCTGCCGCAGTACCGGAGTCAGGTACAGAAATAACAATATCCGGATGGATCTCTTTAGTTTCTTTTGCCAGCTCACGCCCCATATTGATTCGTGCCTGATAAACACATTGTTTATCAATAACGCTGTCCGTACGGGCAAAATAAACATATTCAAAAATACAGTGCGCACATTTAGACGGCATCTCTTTGGACCACATCATACTCTTAGGTTCGGCATAGTCATCTTCAAAAACCAGCATTTCACCCGGTTTGACATCACGAATAAATTCTGCGCCAACCAAATCAAAAGCACATGATTCAGAAGCCACTACCCAACCGCCATCAAGCTTACCCAAACATAATGGCCTGAATCCGTAAGGATCACGCACTGCAATCAATTTATGATCAGTCATGATCAAAATAGCAAAAGCACCTTTGATTTCATTAACTGCTTCAGCAACACGGTCTTCAACTTTCTCTTTCCGCGAGCGGGCAATCAGGCTCAAAACAACCTCTGTGTCAACAGTAGTCTGAAAAACCACACCATCTCTGGTCAAGCGAGACCGCAATTCGGCAGCATTAGTCAAATTACCGTTATGCGATAAAGCCAAGTTACCGCCGTCAAAATAAACGCGCAGCGGTTGAGTATTGTATGCCATACTGGAACCAGTTGTTGAATAGCGTACATGTCCGATAGCTATGTGTCCAGTAAGATCACCGACACCGTCTTTATAAACGTCAGCTACCAGACCCATGCCTTTTTTGACCTGCATATTGCTGCCATCAGTAGTAACAATACCGGTACTTTCCTGCCCACGATGCTGCAATGCATACAATCCCCAATAAGTATTGAGTGCAACATCGTCTTTATGCGAATAAATACCAAAAACACCGCATTCTTCATGTAATTTGTCTAATTCAAAGTCAATACCAGGCACAGTTAATTCTCCTTTTTCAACCATTTCTTACTTACCCTCAGCACGCATTTTTGCGAGCTTCTCACCTTTGGCTTTTACCTCTTCCTGCATCTGCAAACGATTTTCTGCTAATTTAGTAACCAGTTCAGGGTATTTTACAGACAGTATCTGTACTGCAAACAAAGCAGCATTTTTAGCGCCATTAATAGCCATCGTCGCTACAGGAATACCTGCAGGCATTTGCACAAAGCTTAAAAGCGCATCCATACCATTCAAAGGTGTGGCATTGATGGGAATACCGATTACAGGCACTGTAGTGTAAGCAGCAATAACACCGCCTAAATGGGCAGCAGCACCGGCAGCGGCAATAATAGCCTCTACGCCGCGATTGCGTGCGCCAGCAGCAAATTCATGTACCACATCCGGAGTACGGTGTGCCGAAGCAACTATCACCTCTACCTCTACTCCAAATTCTTTCAGAGTTTTTTCTGCCGGCTCAAGAATAGGCCAGTCAGAATTACTTCCCATAATAATAGCAACTTTCATGCTTCTGCCTCCTAAAGTATCTGTGAGAAAAAATAAAACCCAAGTCGAAATCTTTCAACTGCTATATGCGCAACTAAAAATCCTTCTCGGGTCATCTCTACCATCTTATTTATTATTATAATTTTACCAATAGCTTCCCTATGTGTCAATTATAATGTGAACTTTTTAACAAAAAATCATCCTATCGTTCGCTTTTTTCAAAAATTAATGAAATTCTGTTGTTTAATTTGATAAAAACCTCTACTCCTTTATGATAAGGAGTAGAGGTTTTACTTAAAAGTCTGTAATTTTACTGTTGGTCGCTATTAGTAGTGTTATATTTGATTTTGATATCACGATAACGATTCATACCGGTACCAGCCGGAATAAGTTTACCAATGATAACATTTTCTTTAAGTCCTAAAAGCGGATCAACTTTGCCTTTGATTGCGGCATCTGTCAGCACGCGTGTAGTTTCCTGGAAGGATGCAGCAGACAGGAAAGAATCAGTAGCCAGAGATGCTTTGGTAATACCAAGCAGCACCGGACGTCCTTCTGCAGGCTGTAAGCCTTTTTCCAGCATTTCCGCATTCTGTGCTTCAAATTCTGCAACATCGATATATTCACCCGGCAGCATATAAGTATCGCCAGCTTCTTCGATGCGGATTTTACGCATCATTTGGCGAACCATAACTTCGATATGCTTATCGTTAATCTCAACACCCTGAGATTTATAAACTCCCAATACCTGTTGAACCAGATAACGCTGAGTAGCACGCACACCACTGATACGCAAAATATCATGCGGATTGAGTGACCCTTCAGTCAGACGATCGCCGACAGCAATTACCATGCCCTCGGTAACAGCGAGTTTAGACCCATAAGGAATAGTATAAATCTGCTCCCCATCTTCACTGGTAACAGTTACTTTACGGATGCCATTTTCTTCACCAATGTGTACAGTACCAGCATTTTCAGTAAGTAAACCAGGATGTTTCGGTTTACGGGCTTCAAACAGCTCTTCAACACGGGGTAAGCCCTGAGTGATATCGTCACCTGCTACGCCACCGGTGTGGAACGTACGCATAGTGAGCTGAGTACCAGGTTCACCAATGGATTGAGCAGCAATAGTACCAACAGCTTCGCCAACTTCAACTTTTCTACCTGTAGCCAGATTACGGCCATAACATTTACGGCAAACGCCGACTTTGGCTTTGCAATTGAGTACGGAACGGATTTTTACTTTTTCACGCAACGAAGAAATCTGATCCGCCATATCTTCAGTAACATAATCATTGATATGGTAACAGATATTACCATCATTATCCAAAATATCTTCAGCAAGATAACGTCCTACGATACGGTCGCGCAAAGATTCAATAACAGTTTGTTTATTTTTACCTTCGGTAATCGATTCAATCTCAATACCTTCGATTGCATTATTGCGAACTTTAACATCGCGGACAGTACCATTAGCCAAAATAGCGTCGATAATTGCTTCGTCATAAGTCGCACCGGCTTCGATCAGCACTGTACCATCAGCTGCCACAACATCTTCAGCAACTTCTCGGCCATCAGCAACTTCTCGGCCATCAAAATGATGCATCATTGCTTCTTTCAATACAGCATTAGATTGTTCATCGCTGATATTAATCTGAATTGTCTCGGTTTCTTCTCCGCTCATATCGTCAGTAGCATATAAAACTACTTCCATGACCTTTGCTGCAGCTAATTTGTTATACAAATCTTCTGTCACAATCGTATCAGCTTCGACAATTAACTCACCTGTAGCAGGATCAGTAATACCAGCTGCCAAATTACGTCCAATAACAATCTCGCGCAGTTTATTCTGACTGGAACCCAAGGTTGCTTTGCAAAGACGTCCGCGCTCTTTTACAAGATTGATACCAACGATATCACAGTCATCTTCACGTACGATCACATCCTGAGCAACGTCAACCAAACGACGGGTCAGATAACCGGAGTCAGCAGTACGCAATGCTGTATCAGCCAAACCTTTACGAGCACCATGAGTTGAAATAAAGTATTCCAAAACAGTCAGGCCTTCACGGAAATTAGCCTTGATCGGTCGGTCAATGATACGACCGGAAGGATCTGCCATCAAACCACGCATACCAGCCAGCTGACGGATCTGCTGCGTATTACCGCGGGCACCAGAATTAGCCATCATATACACAGAGTTAAACGGATCCATTGTGGACGACATAAGCTTATTGGTTACATCATCAGTAGCCTTGCCCCAAAGTTCGATAACCTTGCGATAACGTTCGTCCTCACTCATCAAACCACGACGGAACATACGCTCAGTTTTATCGATTTCTTTTTCCGTAGCAGCCAAAATCTCTGCCTTTTCAGGCGGAATTTTGATATCGGAAACAGCAATGGAAATACCTGCTTTACAAGCATTGTCATAACCCATTTTCTTAACAACGTCAAGGATTTCAGCCGTACGCAAATTGCCATACAATTTATGTGCCTTAGCAACAAGACGTCCCAATTCTTTTTTATCAAGCAGTTTATTCAAATGCCATACTTTAACTTTTTTACCGGCTTCGTTTACTTCATCTTCTAAATGGAAGTATCGCATTTCAACCGGCAGTTCTTCATTAAGTATCGCATTGCCGACAGTAGTCGTTACCAGACTTACCCCTTCGCTGGAAGGTTCTTCATAAATATCCTTGTTCGGGATATAAATCTTAATACGTGCCTGCAGTTCAACTTCACCGTGGAAATAAGCCAGCAAAGCTTCATTAAAGCTGCTGAAACGCATCCCTTCGCCTTTAGCGCCTTCTTTGATGATTGTCAGGTAATATGAACCTAAAACCATATCCTGCGAAGGTACAGCAACAGGTTTTCCGTCTTTCGGGGCCAGAATATTATTAACCGAGAGCATCAGCATCCTGGCCTCGGCCTGTGCTTCAGCAGACAGCGGCAGATGGACTGCCATTTGGTCACCGTCAAAGTCGGCATTGTATGCAGTGCATACCAGAGGATGCAGTTTGATTGCACGCCCTTCAGACAAGATCGGCTCAAAAGCCTGGATACCAAGCCTATGCAAAGTCGGTGCACGGTTCAAAAGCACAGGATGTTCTTTGATTACATCTTCCAAAACATCCCAAACAGCAGTAGTAGCACGTTCTACCATGCGTTTTGCACTTTTGATATTAGTAGCCTGACCGCTGTTAACCAAGCGTTTCATGACAAAAGGCTTAAACAATTCCAGCGCCATTTCTTTAGGCAGACCACATTGATGCATTTTCAATTCAGGCCCTACTACAATAACAGAACGACCGGAATAGTCAACACGTTTACCTAACAGGTTCTGACGGAAACGACCTTGTTTACCTTTCAGCATATCAGAAAGAGATTTTAAAGGACGATTACCAGGACCTGTTACTGGACGGCCACGGCGTCCGTTGTCAATCAAAGCATCAACAGCTTCCTGAAGCATACGTTTTTCATTACGTACGATGATATCAGGAGCATTGAGTTCAAGCAATCTTTTTAACCGATTATTACGGTTGATGACACGACGATACAAATCATTAAGGTCAGAAGTCGCAAAACGTCCGCCGTCTAATTGTACCATCGGACGCAGTTCCGGAGGAATTACAGGAACAACATCCAAAATCATCCATTCAGGGCGATTGCCTGATTTCAGGAAAGCTTCACAGACTTCTAAACGGCGTACGGCACGAATTTTTCTTTGTCCGCTTACCTCTTTCAATTCAGCACGCAGTTCCGCAGTTAATGCAGATAAATCGATCTCTTCCAGCAGTGCTTTGATAGCAGTAGCGCCCATACCAACTTTAAAACCGCTGCCATATTTGTCGCGGGCTTCGATATATTCGCCTTCGCTCAACAACTGTTTTTTCACCAAAGGAGTATCGCCGGCATCAAGTACGATGTAATTAGCAAAATACAGTACTTTTTCCAGCGACCTGGGCGAAATATCAAGAATCAATCCCATCCGGCTCGGGATACCCTTAAAGTACCAGATATGAGAAACAGGTGCAGCCAGTTCGATATGACCCATACGGTCACGACGAACTTTGGAGCGGGTAACTTCAACGCCGCACTTATCGCAGACGATACCTTTATAACGAATTCTTTTGTATTTACCGCAATGGCATTCCCAGTCTTTGGTAGGTCCAAATATTCTTTCACAGAACAAACCGTCGCGTTCCGGTTTCAAAGTTCTGTAGTTAATAGTTTCCGGTTTCTTTACTTCGCCATAGGACCAAGTTCTGATTTGTTCCGGTGAAGCCAGACCGATACGCATAGACTCAAAATTATTTACATCCAACAAGAATCGATCGCTCCCTTCTATTCAATATCGTCGGAGTTATTTACATCTCCGTCCAACTCATCTTTAGCTTCCATGTTAAAGTTGCCAATATCTGCAACTAAATCAAATTCCGCATCTTCAACGCTATTTTCATCAACAGTATATTCATCTGTTTCAACAGCAGCAACAGCCGGAATCTCGCCGTCGATGTTCAAATCGAGGTCACGTGCAGTTTCAGTGACATCATCATCACTGTCGCGCATGGAAATCTCTTCTTCGTCTTCATTGAGCACCTTAATATCGAGACCGATACTTTGCAGCTCTTTGATAAGAACTTTAAAGGATTCGGGCACACCAGGTTCAGGAACGTTCTCACCCTTAACAATAGCTTCATAAGTTTTTACACGGCCCACAACGTCGTCAGATTTGACTGTGAGAATTTCCTGCAGAGTATAAGCGGCACCATAAGCTTCCAGGGCCCAAACCTCCATCTCACCAAAACGTTGCCCGCCAAACTGAGCTTTACCACCAAGAGGCTGTTGGGTAACCAAAGAGTACGGACCGGTAGAACGGGCATGTATCTTGTCGTCAACCAAGTGATGCAACTTAAGCATATATACGCAGCCAACTGTAACCTTGTTATCAAAAGGTTCACCTGTACGACCGTCATACAACCTTGTTTTACCACTCGGATCTACTCCAGCCAAATCAAGAGTAGCATTCATATCTTCTTCATGAGCACCGTCAAAAACAGGTACGGACATCTTCATTGCTTTGATGCTTTCTTCACCGAACTTATCGATTTCTACAGTTTCAGGCATTCCATATTTTTCAACATCATAACCGGCTTTCTCAAAACGATCAGCCAAACCTTCAACACCGGCTTCAATCTGCATGCCTAGAGCGCGTGCAGCCCAGCCTAAATGAGTTTCCAAAATCTGTCCGATATTCATACGGGAAGGTACGCCCAAAGGATTCAATACGATTTGAACCGGCTCTCCGCTTGGCAGAAACGGCATATCTTCACGCGGCATGATGCGGGAAACTACACCCTTATTACCATGGCGGCCTGCCATCTTATCGCCTTCAGAAATCTTACGTTTTTGCGCGATATGCACACGAACTTGTTCATTTACACCAGGCGGCAGCTCATCGCCGTTTTCACGGGTAAATACTTTAACGCTGACAATTTTACCAGCTTCGCCATGTGGCACACGCAGCGAGCTATCACGAACTTCGCGAGCTTTTTCACCAAAGATGGCTCTCAGCAAACGTTCTTCTGCAGTCAGCTCAGTTTCACCTTTCGGCGTAACCTTACCAACAAGGATATCGCCAGGACGTACTTCTGCGCCGATACGGATAATCCCGCGTTCATCAAGATCTTTCAATGCTTCTTCGGAAACGTTGGGAATATCACGGGTAATTTCTTCCTGGCCAAGCTTAGTATCACGGGCATCACAATCATATTCTTCGATATGGATAGATGTAAAGATATCCGCTTTGACCAGATCTTCGCTCAGCAAAATAGCATCCTCGTAGTTATAGCCTTCCCACGGCATATAAGCAACAATTACATTGTGTCCAAGCGCCAATTCACCATGATCAGTCGCCGGTCCATCTGCCAGCACCTGCTTCTCAACTACTTTATCGCCTTTATTGACGATAGGACGCTGATTGACACAAGTTCCCTGATTAGAACGCTTAAATTTTAAAAGTTCATAAACATCAACACTGCCATCTTCTGCACGTACACGGATTTCATTGCCAACAACACGCTCAACAATACCCGCACGTTTAGCAAGTACGCATACGCCAGAGTCAACGGCAACCTTATATTCCATACCGGTACCAACAACAGGCGACTGCGTACACAAAAGCGGCACAGCCTGACGCTGCATATTAGCACCCATCAATGCGCGGTTCGCATCGTCGTTTTCCAAGAACGGTATCAGCGCCGTAGCGATAGATACAACCTGTTTCGGAGAAACGTCCATATAGTCAACCTGATTCGGAGGCAAAGACAAAACTTCATTCAGATAACGTGCCGTAACACGTTCACCCAAGAAATAACCGTTTTCATCAAGCGGTTCATTGGCCTGGGCACAAATATATTCGTCCTCTTCATCAGCCGTCAGATAAACGATTTCGTCAGTAACACGTCCCTCTTCTTTATCAACCTTACGATATGGAGTTTCCATAAAACCATATTTATTGATAATAGCAAAGGTAGACAAAGAACCTATAAGTCCGATATTAGGACCTTCAGGCGTTTCAATAGGACACATACGACCATAATGTGAATGATGTACGTCACGCACTTCATAACCGGCGCGTTCGCGGCTCAAACCACCAGGGCCAAGTGCAGACAGACGCCTTTTATGTGTTAACTCAGCTAACGGGTTATTCTGATCCATAAACTGAGACAACTGACTGCTGCCAAAGAATTCTTTAATTGCCGCAACAACAGGAACGAATATTAATCAAAGCCTGCGGCGTGATTACATCTACGTCTTGGATAGTCATGCGCTCTTTAACAACACGTTCCATACGGGCTAAACCGATCCGGAATTGATTTTGTAATAATTCTCCGACACTACGTACACGACGGTTACCCAAATGGTCAATATCGTCGCCTGTACCTAAACCATCCATCAGGTTGAGCAGATAACCAAAAGATGCCAAAACGTCTTCTACGGTTACAGTACGGTGTTTTTCGGGAATATCAGCAGTACAGATTAATTTCAGTACTTGTTCTTTTACGCGGATGAAAACCTCTTTCAATCCTACGCCGCTGAAAATTTCACTTTGCTCGATGATATCAATAGCTTTATCATCAATTCTAGTACCTGCCGGCAGAATAATTTCTCCGGTAGAAGTATCAACAAGCGGTGCGTCAAGAACCTTATCCAGCAAACGACGGCGCCAGCCCAATTTTTTATTGAGTTTATAACGACCTACACTGGCAAGATCATAGCGCTTATTATCAAAAAATGTAGCTTCAATCAACTGCGTAGAATTTTCCAAAGTAGGCGGTTCGCCTGGACGCAGTTTCTTATAAATCTCAATTAAAGCTTCTTCGCGATTGGTAGTTGCATCACGTTCCAAAGTTGCCAAAACGGAAGGATGCTCACCGAACAATGCCAAAATCTCAGCATTGCTGGATAAACCCAAAGCACGCAGTAAAACCGTAGCAGGTAATTTCCTGGTGCGATCTACACGAGCATAAATAACATCATTAACATCTGTTTCAAATTCAATCCAGGCACCACGGTTTGGAATAACAGTAGTACCATACATTTTTTTACCACTGGGATCCATGGATACATTGTAGTATACGCCTGGAGAACGAACCAACTGGCTGACAATAACTCGTTCAGCACCGTTGA